>ERZ773024.12-NODE-12-length-64379-cov-13.506498_pt1 | contig 64379 bp, 79 predicted proteins | sample MGYA00511667_ERZ773024 | MGnify/ENA primary metagenome ERZ773024 (study PRJEB29015, sample SAMEA2738117) | human oral metagenome | biome: human oral; feature: human-associated habitat; material: saliva | place: China | collected 2258 ... | reverse complement strand
TTCTGCTAGTGTCCTATTCCCTTACATGATGGTTGCCTTTTCAATGAAGGCTAGCTCTCCTGAAAAAACAGCCCAACTATCAGGGCTAGCCCAAACCGGAGGCTATATCTTTGCGGCCCTTGGTCCAGTCTTGTTTGGTTCAAGCAAACAACTCTTTAACTCTTGGACTCCTGCTGTTTTAATTCTTCTTGTCTTGACCATAATCATGGGAATTGCCCTTTACAAAGTTGAAAAAACAGACCTTATTTTGTAAGAGAAGAACTAATAAAAGAAAATGCCCCACAAGTTGTAGCTTGTGGGGTGTTATTTTGTATAATCAATCGTTATTCTCCAAAAATGGAACAACCAACGTAATCCACTCTTGAGGTAGGTAGGCTGATAAATAGCCGTGGTTATAGCCCTTTGCTTCATATAAGATAGTGTCGGGGTGCATCTTCTGAAATAATCTAGCTGATTCTTTAACACCGTTCAATTCCTTTTCACCATAAATATAGAGAACCTGCGCCTTACTTTTAGAAATCCTACTCTTCAACTTGTAGTGCCCCATATAAGTTTTATAGATGGTCACTAATGTTTTGATAGGTGTCCTTGGCATATGCTCCATATAATAATTTTTTATCTCGTCTGGGTAAGCTAATTGGGGATAGAATTTATTCATTAAGCTTAACTGAAGTTTACAAGAGGACTTACTAAACATCAGTTTACCAAATAAAGATACCAACAAGATGCTAAATCTCGCCAACCTTGGCTGAGGAATACAGAGACTTCCATCTATGATGACTTTCTCAGCTATATCGCTGTCTAAGGACAAAAGCTCCATGGCTATTTGACCACCGAGTGAAACACCACCTAAAGCAAACAGTTTTCCATCACAGTTTTGTCGAACATAATCTAGAATTTCCTGTGCCGAATCTTCCGTTGATATATAATCCTCTTGATACTCTTCTCCGTGTCCATTAAGTGTAGGTAAAATGACATGGTAATTATGAGACAGGAGACGAGCTTGTCTAAGATAATTCCACCATGAACTACCGCCACCGTGTATCAATAAAATGGGAGGCAAATTCTTATCACCAAATTCATGAAATTTCATATTGACAACCTCCAAAATGTTTCATATAGCCACTACTATTCTTTTTTTGAAACGCCTATGTTCGCCTTTTTCATTCTACTTATAGAAAATCTTCACCCAATCTTGTTTTGCACTTAGAATACGAGCAATAAATACTGTATGATTCTCAATATAATAAAATGCGAGATAATTCTCTATCGGCATATAACGATAGGTTTTCCCATCGTCAGTCATTTCACCGTAACCTCTACTAGACACAAGTGGACATGCTTCTGGAAATATTGCTAAGGTTTCAAGAGCAGTCAATATCAAATCGACTTTGCCATCTGCAGCTTGCTGGCTATAAAAATTCATAACGATATAGTCGTGAATTTCTCGTATATCCTGCTTAGCTCGATCCGCAAGAAAGACCTGATAGCGTTTCAACTTAGTCAAGACCAAATTCCTTTCTCACATCTGCTACAGAAGTGACTTTACCTTGAGCAATTTCCTGATGCCCAATTAAAATTTCCTTCTTTAAATCCTCAAAAGCCACTTGATACTGTGTATCTTGCAAATCACTAGAAACAAATTCTCTTGCATCAACTGTCCTATTGGCAATTTTTCTAAGTGCTGCATTGAGAACATCTGATACCGTAATTTTTTCGTCTGCTAAGATGTCTTTCGTTTTTTGGTAAAATACCGAATCTGCTCGAAAATTTACCGCTTGTGTCTTTGCCATACTAACAACTCCTTTTGTAAATACATTTTGTATATACATTCTAACATATAAAAGAAAAAGTATTCAACTAAAAAGAGAAATGATTAACGACAAAAAGCCTTGAAACCAAGGCTTTTCCTTCTACATATTTTCTAGGCTCGTACAAGCAGTGAGACTGCCTCCACATGTGGTACTAGAAAATATCTATATTATAGACCAGAACTTTTGTTCTTTTCTCAATTAGATAACATTTTTAGTTCAGTACAATTTTGGTAAGGTACGTTTTATTAATTTATCAGACGAATCGATACATCTCCAAGTCCAAAAGAGAAATTGTCAAAGATACCCTGATAGTCGAATGGAACTAGTTGCCCTGTCTGACTCATAAGAGCAAAGTCAACGCCTAATTCACGAATGAGATAAGGATACAGTGTAAATCCATTTTTCTCAATGATAAGAGCCAGAGTCCAAAAAGGGGAATTCGCTCCTCCTTTGGGAAGGACTGCTTATACAAGTTGCTGATGATTTCCCAATGTTTAAAAGGATTAAATTTAATTTGTTTTAAGGTCATAAATTTCTCCTTAATTCCACCATCTAGCAAAATAGAAGTCTATTTAAATATAACTCACGCCACGCCTTCGCAACGTTCTTTAGTTTAACGATTGAATCTCTTCTTTAACATATCCTTCTACATCTTCAATCTCTACAAACAGCGGGTCTAAGTGACACAAGAAGTGCCAATCTTCAGCACCACGTTTTCTGTAGAGAATCGCTTCACCGTCTTCACTTCCAAAATAGCTTCTATCAATTTCATAACCGTTACTTTCTAAGAGAGCTTTCACCTCACGATAGTTCGCTTCTCTTGCTTCGACATAGGCTTTCACTTCATCGTTGTTAACGACATACGCATCGATTTTTGAATATCCTTCGATCACTTCATCGTTTTTAACGGATAGATTCGAAATTTCTTTCCAAATAATGTCCACATTTTCTTCAGAATCAAAGGAAAATCTAGATAAAGGGACAATATTTCCGTTAAAGACAATTTCCATATAATCCGGCAAGTATTTTGGGTTCACATACTCCACTTCAAACCTATCTTCTGTTTCTAAAGTATACCCCGGGATTTGAGCTACAAAGGCTTTCCCTTCTTCTAAAGAATCAAACGTGACTAAATCCTTTTGATAATCACCTTGATAAAATTCCAATATAACCATCGATAACCCTCCATTTAACCTTTACGACGCTACGCAAATTTATTTTTTAGATTTTACAAGCAGTGATACTGCATCAACATGAAACGAGTGATCACTGAGTATATCAAGTGAAGCTGTCTGTATGTGGAAACATGTCTATAAACCTTTTTACGATATCATAAGGTAATCATTTAAATGTATTACCTCGACAAACCGGGATTTAGAAAGATCTCCGCAAATAAACCATGTCTACCAACTGAATGCCACATTCATATATTGGATGGTCATAATTGTCTGTAAAGAAGTTCGGGGCGATATGTGATCGCACAAACCCACACTTTTCATAAAACGGAATCGTCATTGGACTATCGCCCGTTCCTACCTGCAGGGTAGAATACTCTTCTCTGTATTTCGTGATAATAAAATCAATCATGGCTTTCGCATAACCTTTGCCTTGATATTCCGGAACTGTCGCAATATTCTTAATTTCAAGTACGCCATTTCCCACATCGATTACAACACACTCACATTTAATACCATTATCATCAAGTACATACATTTTACCCTTATCAATATAACGGTCTATCATATCCTCCTGCTCATCTGCCAATAATAGCAACTCAATATAATGTTTTTTGTTTTCCATAACCTCTGTTATTTCCATCAACACACCCACTTCTTAAAATATTTATTGTTATTATTGTTTCGCAAATAATTTATAAACTCGATTTTAGCATCCCACGGGTTCAATGATTTGTAATCAAATCCAATGATTTCAAAGCTGTCATCAAAAAATTGTTTATAGCGATTAGCTTCTTCTGTATTACCACCCTTACCATGAACATATATAACGGCATTTTTCATTCAAATCCTCTCCACAAATTCTAATTTGATTATTTCTTTTTCTTCGGTTTTGGTGCAGGTAACTCATCATACATTGAATTGAATAAGCCGGTTAAAAATTCTTTGTTGTCAACATCATCTACCAACAGCATTTCCTTTGCTCCATCATATGGTGACTCGTACTTTGCATTTGGCATATATGCTATTGCAGATTTAACAGGCTTCACTAAAAATCTATCATCATAAATCCCACCCACAATTTTTCCGCGATAATAAACAATATATTCGCCCATCATTGATCTATATGTTATTTCTTCCAAATCGGATAGTTGTTCTAATAGGATGTAATTTTTAACAATATCTGTTATACTATCCTTAGTTAGGTTTCTCCACTTATGGAGATAGAAGGTTTCAGACTTGAGAACAGAATGGAACCATTCGATACAGGCATTATCTGCTGGTGTTCCTTTTCGGGACATGGAGCGGGTGATGCCTTTTTCTGTACAAGCCTGATAGTAGGCTTTTGAGGTGTAGACAGAGCCCTGGTCGCTGTGGAAAAGTGCTCCTTGAGGTAGCTCAAGTTGATTAAGTGTGTCGAGTACAAAGTCCGTATCTTGGCACTCGGAGATGGTATAAGCTACAATTTCACGATTATAGAGATCCATGATCGAAGATAGATAAAGTCTACAGTTTTCAAAATAGAGGTAGGTGATGTCTGTGACAAGTTTCTCCATAGGCTTGCCTGCCTGGAAATCACGATCCAGCTTATTGTCTGTTACATGGTAAGGCTTCCCTAATTTAGGTCCCTTCTTGGGACGGACACGGCAAAGGCAACCCTTTTCCTTTTCGCTTCATATAGCTTTCTATGTCAAACAAATTCTTCTTATCATAGTCCTCAAGTAATCTATAGTTCTTATGCTTTGTAATATCGTATTTATCTGAAAGAAAAGGTCTGACACCTCTAAGCTGAAAGATACATTTACTACCGTCCATTACAGTAATCTCATCTTGACTCATCAGTTCTTTGCCTGTCTTTTGATAGTTTAAACCAAAGCTCTTTTGATTTGACCTTGTTTCCGATGTGTTATATAAATCTATCGTTTCTTTTCCCAGTATTTCAGACAATTCTTTTAGTGTAGTTTGCTCCTTGCCACCAAGAAACAAGGTACTATCACAGTTACCTACGATTGTATCGGCATTATTCTTATAGATTGCCTTTAACTGAGATTGTGCTTGAAGTATGATACTTGCTGAAATCTCTCTACTTCTGATTGTGGCAATCAGCTTTTCAAACTTTGGAATTAAGCCGATATTTGCAAACTCATCAAGAAGGCATCTTACATGAACAGGAAGCCTACCGCCATATACATCATCTGCCTTATCACATAAGAGATTAAAAAGTTGTGAGTACATAATGGATACTACAAAGTTAAAGGTATCATCTGTATCAGAGATAATAACAAAGAGAGCCGTTTTTCTATCCCCCAGTGTATCAAGCTCCTGTTCATCTTCACTCATCAAGTCCCTAAGTTCCCTAATATCAAATGGAGCAAGCCTTGCACCACTTTGATGAAATTTTTTAAATCATAAGAATAGAATCTGTTAAGCCACTTTTTGAGCAATCATCACACCAATCGGTGCAAGACCTCCATGTGCCAATTTCATTTCAACTACTGAAAATCCATATTCTTTAATAAAATCTTCAAATTCCTTTTTATCCCATTCTTGATACATCTTAAATCCTAAAATAGACATCAAACTTTTTATCATTTTTCTTTGTTTTCCCTCTTTCCATAGAAAAGTGGGGGCGAACAAAGTCCCATTAGGTTTTAACACCCTATATATTTCTTTCATCGCCTCATCCGGTTTAGGCATAATATGAAGTGCATTAGCAATTAACACACAATCAAATTTTTCATGCGAATAGGATAATGCTACTGCATCGGCTGTTTCAAATGTAAGATTTTCGTATTCCCCACGCTTTTTAGCTTCCTTAATCATTTGTTCGGAAAAATCTGTGCCAATCCAACTTTTCGTATGCTTTGAAAGATTAAACGATAATTGTCCTGAGCCACAAGCAAGTTCAAGCACCTCCATGTCTTTATTCAAATGAGGACGAATGTATTCGCAAACTTTATCATATACTCCTTTGTCTTTTTTCATGAAAGGAGCATATAGCTTAGCAAATTTATCCCAAAATTTTTTATTGCTTTTATCAATCATTTCAACGCTCCTTTAAATATAAAAATGATCCTATCAATCTTTATATTGAGCCTATTTTCTCATTGATACCTTGCAAGAAAGGAATAATAGCTGTTCCTATACCAAGTAGGAATGTCATAAATGCAGAAAGTCATATGCTGTCATTCTTTTCTATTCAATCATTTTGAAGTGTCTCAAGGCATCCATGATAGCTTCTTCTTTTTCAGGTGTACACTGTGGAATAATTTGTTTCTCCTTTTTAGACTTGCTGTAATGTTCTCGTAATTCTATTCCACATTTCCTTTTTATCTGTGCAATATATAATGTCGGAACTTTTAATTCAAATTTATTCCAAACATATTCTTTGATTTGAGCATATGTTGCCTTACTTTCAGCACTGGTCAAATCAAGCTCATCCAGCTCAATTTCAACGTCTATATGCTTATCGACATCGAGTTTGGACAAAAGTGCTACCGCCTCAACATGATGCGTTTGTGGGAGTTCAAAGCTCCAGTGGAGCTTTGAAGCATCTCGCCTTGAAATGTAAAAGCGAGATGTTTAACTGCGTTTTACCAATAAACTCACACACTCGACATGATGCGTTTGCGGAAAAAGATCCACCGGCTGTACTTTTTTCAATTCATAGCCCAATTCTTGATAGAGTTTGATATCACGCGCCATAGTTGCTGGGTTACATGAGACGTAAGTAATCTTCTCAGGTTGCATGGCGACGCTGGCTTTGATGAAGCTTTCTGTCAAGCCCTTGCGTGGTGGATCCACAATGATGACGTCTGGTTTGATGCCATCCTTGCTCCACTTGGCCATGGCATTTTCAGCTGAGTCAGCCACATAGTGGGCATTTGTAATGCCGTTGCGTTCTGCATTTTTCTTGGCATCTTCGACAGCTGTTTCGATGACTTCAACGCCGTAGACTTCCTTGACCTGTTTTGCAAATGACAAACCGATTGTCCCGATTCCTGAATAGGCATCAATAACAATGCTGTCGCTGTTTAGATCTGAGAAGTCAATAGCTGTTTGATAGAGTTTTTCAGCCATCTCGGTGTTAACCTGATAGAAAGACTGGGCAGAGATCTCATAGTCATTGCCCAACATACTGTCTGTGATAGTGTCTTGGCCATAAAGGGTGCGGAACTCCTTACCAAAGATGGCGTTAGTGTTCTTATCGTTGATGTTTTGGATGATGGAAACGACACTTGGGAAGGCTTCTGTAATCTTGGCAATGACTTGGTCAATGCGGAAAACTTTTGGTCTGGTCGTTACAAAGACCAACATCATCTGACCTGAATAATGACCACGACGAACTACCAAATGACGAATCAAACCTGTCTGCTCCTTCTCATCATAAGGTTTGAGGTCATAGCGACGGAGAAGGTCACGGACAAAGACAATGAGTTTATCAATTTCCTTGTCTTGGATAAGGAAATCTTCAATTGGAATCAAGTCGTGCGAATTCTTGCGGTAGAAACCTGTTTCAAGCTGACCTTTAACACGGCGAACGGGCACCTGCGCCTTATTACGGTAGGCGTAAGGTGTTTCCATACCTAGTGTTTCAGCAACTTCTACGTCCGAGATACCGGCTGTCTTATAGAGGTTGTCCACAACTTGTTTACGCTTGAACTTAAGCTGCTCCTCGTAGGTCATATGGCCAAAATCAGCAATTCCTGAACGTAGATAGGTTGCATCAATGTCCTGATTGCGGTTTGGTGAAAGGGTCACATACTCCTCAACCTTACCAAAGCCGATATTTTTCTTGAGCTTAAGCACTCGCATCTTGATGATTTCGCCTGGAAGGGCATTATCCACGAAAAAGACAAAGCCATCCACCTTGGCAACGCCTGCTCCTTCATGTGTCAAATCGACAATTTCAACTTCTACAATAGCGTTTTTATTTAACATAATTCAACTTTCTTTACTCTTATAGGGCTTAAGCATATCTTCCAAAGCCTTTTACTACCCTCCATTATAGCACATATAAATCAAATTTATGGCTGGCCATAAATAATATAGATTTTTCAGAAAAGTCATACAGTGCTATCATAGGTCCATGACAAAAAATTAAACGACTCAGCAACTTGGCTAGATGTCGTTTCTATCTAAAGGAGAATAATCATGCCAGATATTACCATTCATACAATCGAAACTGCACCAGAAGAAGTCAAAGACGTCCTTCAAACAGTCAAAGATGCCAATGGGGGATACATTCCAAACTTGATTGGTCTCCTTGCTAATGCGCCAACTGCGCTTGAAACTTACCGTACTGTCGGTGAAATCAACCGTCGCAATTCATTGACACCAACTGAACGTGAGGTTGTTCAAATTACAGCTGCTGTTACTAACGGATGTGCCTTCTGTGTGGCAGGTCACACAGCCTTTTCAATCAAGCAAATCCAAATGACACCTCAACTTTTGGAAGCCCTTCGTAACCGTACACCAATCGAAGATGATCCAAAACTTGATACCCTTGCTAAATTCACTATTGCTGTGATCAATACCAAAGGTGCTGTTGGTGACGAAGCCTACAATGACTTCTTGGAAGCTGGCTACACTGCACAAAATGCCCTTGACGTTATCTTGGGTGTCAGCCTTGCAAGCTTGTGTAACTACGCTAACAATCTCGCACAAACACCGATTAACCCTGAACTTCAAGAATTCGCTTAATTCAAAACCAAAGGATAAACTAGAGGAGGACCTAAGCCTATGTCACATTTTTCAAAAGAATTCCTTACTTGGTTGGATACCAACGCTGACCATATTGACCAAGAGTCTGGACCAATTGCGGACCAACTTCTTGAAAAAATTGCTGAAAACGACGTCTTTAAAATCGGCGTACCTGCTGAGTTTGATGGCCTAGGTGGTGGTCCTACTCAAGTCGTTGATGTGCTTGATGAATTGGCACAACACTCTTTGACAGCTTCCTTTATTTCTTGGGGACACCGAACTTTCATCGAGTATATCCTAGCTAGCGACAATGCTTACCCTCGTGAAACATGGCTGAAAGAATTGTATACCGGTGAGCGTGCTGGTGGAACTGGCTTGTCAAATGCGGTCAAATTCTTGTCAGATATTGAAGAATTGAATGTTACCATTAGTCAAGAAGGTGATGACTACTATCTTGATGGTCGTTTGCCTTGGGTAACTAACCTTCGTTCTGATAAATTCGCTGCTCTCTTTGCTGCTGACTTTAAAGACGGTAGCCAACCTTGGATTATTACTATTCCATCTGAAGCTGAGGGTCTCAGCCGTTCTGAAGATTTGGAATTTGTTTCCCTTCAAGGTGCTAATACTGCCTCTCTTACTTTCGATCACGTTAAGTTAGATCCTAATTGGGTCCTTTCAAAAGAAGGTACGGACTATATTGCCAAAACACGTCCGAACTTCCTTGGTTTCCAATTTGGTCTTGCCTTTGGTTTGGCCAAACGTTCTCTTGATGAGGTTGAAGCTAGTCTAAACAGTAACCGTAGCGTTCTTCGTGAGGAATTTGAAGCTACACGTGGAAATCTTCTTGCTATTCAAGACCAACTCTTTGCGGGTCTTAATGATGCCGATTATTTCATTGACAAACCACGTGAACTTTTCCAATTGCGTATCGATATTGTCGACGTCGTAGCCAACAGCCTGCTCCTCGAACTTCAGGCTAGTGGTGGTCGTGGCTATTTGAAAGAATCAGAATCAAGCTTTATCCGTCGTTGGAATGAAGGCGTCTTCCTTCCAATTGTATCTCCGAGTGCGGTGCAGCTTCGTCACATTCTTGCAGCTAGCTAGAAAGGCCGGTGGACCAATGAAGGTATTTTTTAAGAAAATTCCCTTGGCCCTATCTAGTCTAGTTCTTGCCCTCTTTAGTTTATCCAATCAAATAAGCCACTTTGCCCTGATTGCTCAGGGCATTTGGTTTCTGGCCAGTATTGGTTTTATACTTATACTAGGACGCTTGATTCTTGGCTTTGAACAAGTAAGGGAAGATTTGCGAAATCCAGTCATTGCTTCGGCCTTTGCTAGCTTCTTTATGGCTGCCTTTCTCTTTGGCAGCCGCCTCCCACTAGCTCAAACAGGCTTAAGTGTGACTTGGATTGGACTCCTTGGACTTTATATTGCCTATATTATTTTTTTCAGTCTGCGTTTTATGCGCCCCCTATCTTTGAACCAAGTCTTTCCAAGCTGGTTCGTGGTCTACGTTGGCCCTGCTATCAGTCTTGTGACAGTACCGGCTAGTGTTCCAACTAGCATCAAGGGACTTATTCTGGGAGTAACGGGATTAGCGACTCTGGCCCTCTTTCCACTTGTTTTATGGAGAATGAAACAGATAGCCATCCCTCACCTATATCAGCCTATACTTGCCATTTTAGCAGCACCTCTGGCCCTTCTCATTACCAGCTCAATCAAGAGTAATCAAAGACCTGCAACTATCATTTTACTTGCCCTACTTTTATTCTCACAAGCATTCTTTTTCTATGCTCTTAATCTCTTTGTAAAACTGGTTAGAAAAGGCTTTATGCCACTTTTTGCAGCTTTTAGCTTTCCCTTGGTCAATAGTGTCAATGCTTTTAAGGCAGCTACCACAAGTCTGGGTTTAGTCAATCCAGCTACCCAATTGATTTATAAGGTAGAGTTCGTCATTATTCTTCTTATCATGACCTATTTGCTCTATCATTTTCTAAAACTCTTATACAAGGCGCTTATACAAGCTCTTAATACCAAAAAAGAAGCAGGTTCAGTGTGAACCTGCTTCTTTTCTTATCTAAATCCTAGTTCTTTTAATTTTGCCTGATAAGTGTCAAAATCAATTTCAATCCCTTGACCGCCATACAAATCATAGCTGTCAATCCAATCACCATCTGAAGGAATGGTTTGCGAATTGATCCCTTTTTTGAAACTTCCAGCATTTGAAAGTCCCAAGTCCAACATGTCCGTCATACTCATATTGGTTGAGGTCAGTGAGTAAACCTTTCCCAAAGCCTCAGGCCCTTTGAAGAGGCTAAGTGGATTCTTAAGCTGCTTCATGACAGCCTGCATCACTTGTTGCTGGCGCTTGGTACGGCCATAATCTCCCTCGTCATCCTTACGGAAACGGGCATAATTCAGAAGGGTGCGGCCATCCATATCTTGCTTACCAACTTTAATGGTTTGATTTGGCACGTGACCATTCTTGTCCATCTTCAAATCATCTGGAACTTGAACCGAAGACACTTTTTTACCATCAATAGTCGCAAACTTCGCATTGATTTCCACACCATTTGGGAAGAGGGTATCAACCCCTGTCGCAAAGGTTTCAAAGTCAACCATGGCATAGTACTTGATATCAATATCAAAGTTTCGTTTGAGCGTCTCACGCATGAGCTCTGCCCCTTGATGATTATTTTGCTCACCAATATTGAAGGCCGTATTGAGTTTCAAGTCCTGAGAATAGTCGGTTTCTGAAGCCCCCTTGATATTGACCAAGGTGTCTCGCATAAAGCTAACCATCTTAACCTTACCTTCTTTATTGCCCACATTGACCACCATAATGGAGTCTGTTCTGGCATCGGTAGATTCTTGGCTAACGCGCTGGTCAGAACCCAGAATAAGGATATTGACCCCATCCTTGGTATCCTTACCATTAAAGGTCTCAACTATGGCAGGCTGGTAGGATTTACCATTATTACCCGCAGCAGAAAGGTCTGTTCCCTTGTAAAATTGATAAGCCATGGCTATCACTAGGAACACAACTCCTAGACTCAAGCAACTAAGTACAAGCTTGACAACCTTCTTGAGCCTTCTCTTTTTCTTTGGCCGCTTCTTCTTGGCTACTTGCGACTTGGACTTTGGAGCCGACGTTGATGAAGGTGCTGCTTGTCTTTGAACCTTTTTACGTTTAGGTTGACTTTGAGCAACTTCCTCTCGATAGATAGGTAGCCCTTCCTCTGTCAGCTGATTGGCAGCCTCATAATCACGCTCTTGATAGTAGTCAAAACGATTGTCATAAGGCTGGCGCCACGCTGCTTGATAGTCCTCTCTTTGCGCTTGATACCTCCGCTCAGCTTCATAGGCATCTAACTTTCCTTGGAGATAATTGAATTCTGAAGCCTGCTGTCCATTCAGGTGAGCAAGATTTTTTAAAAGATAGCTGTAACGTAACCGTTCATGATGCGTAAACGGCCCATTGTTAGATTTGGTCATAAGATTTCCCTTTAAATTTCATAGACTTGGTAAGCACCCAAGATTTTATATCCAATTCCAACTGCAGTTAGCTCTTCAAGAGCGAACTGAGCCAACTTTTCCTTTGTATAATCACAATCAATAATGAAGAAATACTCGCCAAGTACCGTCTTCAACGGACGGCTTTCAATCTTGGTCAAGTCAATGCCTCGCCAGGCAAAGGTCGATAGGGCCTTGTAAAGTGCCCCTGGCATATTGTCAGGCAGGGTCAAGGCCAGCGTTAATTTACAATCAATCTGATTGAGCGGAATCTCAGGAACAGTGTTTCCTAGCACCCAAAAGCGGGTATAATTCTTTTCAATCTCTTGGATATCCTTAGCCAATATTTGAAGACTGTATTCCTTAGCCGCTGCATGCGGAGCGATTGCCGCATAAGGCTGATCTGGATTATCAGCGACAAAACGAGCCGCAAAGGCTGTACTTGCTGTTGTCTCAATCTTGGCATGTGGAAAATGCTGTTTAATATACTTTTTCCCTTGAGCAATGGCCTGTGGATGTGAAAAGATTTTCTCAATCTTCTCATGATGCTTAGTCGCCATCAACTGCTGCTTGATGGGCTGAACAATCTCTGCCACAGCACGAATATCGGCCTGATGGAAGAGATAGTCTAAACTCTCATGAACAGAGCCCTCAATGGAATTTTCCACCGGAATGACCGCGTAATCCACACGTCCCTCTTCATAAGACTTGATAACCTCAGTAATGGTGCCTAATGAAACCAATTCTGCCTCAGGAAAAGCCTTTAAGGCTGCATTATGTGTAAACGACCCACTTGGGCCCAAATAACCTACATACATTTGATAAACCTTGCTACTTCTTCTGGCGTTCGGTTATCAACTGTGACAACCAAATCTGCTAAATCTTGATAGAGTGCCATTCGACCGTCGTAAATAGCCTTAAAATCCTCTTTTGAATGATTGAGAAAGAGGGGGCGTTGATTTTTGGTATCCTTTTGAATGCGATCATAGACCACATCGAAAGAAGCATGGAGCCAAACGTTATGCTTACGATTCTTGGCCAAGAGCTGACGATTACGCTCCGTTACAACGACACCACCTCCAGTAGAGATGATGACATCATCTCCCTCTTGGAGAAGTTCTTCCAAAGTCTCAGACTCAATCTGACGAAAGGCTGCTTCACCTTCTTTTGCAAAAAAATCAGCAATGGACATGCCGATTTTCTCCTCGATGACCTGATCCATATCCACGAAACGACCATCCAGGTATGGGGCGACGGAACTCTTACCAACTCCCATAAAGCCCAATAAAACTTTAGCCATTGAGCAATCCTTCCAAGTCACTAAAGAAGCTTGGGTAACTTGTATTGATAGCTTCCGCACGTTGCAAGTCAACCTCACCGTCTTGAACCAAGAGGGCAGCAATAGCTGTCATCATACCAATACGGTGGTCTCCAAAGGTATTGACCTCTGCCCCATGAAGAGCCGTCTTACCAGTGATAATCATACCATCCTCAGTTGGTACAATATCAGCCCCCATAGCATTCAAGGCATCTGCCACCACCTGAATACGGTCGGTCTCTTTGACCTTGAGTTCTTCAGCATCACGAATCACTGTCTTACCTTGGGCTTGTGTCGCCAAGAGTGTGATAATCGGAAGTTCATCAATCAAACGTGGAATGATATCGCCACCAATTTCAGTTCCTTTAAGTTCTGAAGTTTCAACCGTAATAGTCGCAGATTTAGCAACTTGGTCAATATCTGAAAGGGTAATTTTACCACCCATATCTTTGATCACATTAATGATACCCGTACGTGTCTCGTTGATGCCGACATTTTCCAAGACAATCTTAGAGTTAGGAACCACGAGTCCCGCTACCAACCAAAAGGCCGCTGAAGAAATATCCCCTGGAACCACGACTTCTTGAGCAGTAAAGCTTTGGCCACCAGAAATACGAATTTCCTTACCATCTACTTGAAGATGACCACCAAACTGCTGGATCATATCTTCCGTATGATTACGTGTTTTTTCCTTTTCAATGATGACAGATTCACCATCAGCTTGAAGCGCTGCAAAAATAAGGGCAGATTTTACCTGAGCAGAGGCCACAGGCAATTGGTAATGAATAGGTTTAAGGGACTTGCTACCGTGCATTTTCAAAGGTGGCAAATCACGGTCTGTTTGACCAGAAACCTCTACACCCATCTGACGCAATGGAATGGTCACACGGTCCATTGGACGTTTTGAAAGGGAATCATCCCCAAACATCTCTACATCGAAATCTTGACCTGCAAGCACACCTGAAATCAAGCGAATCGATGTCCCAGAGTTACCCATATCCAATTTGTTTTGAGGAGCCTTGAGACCATCAAAACCAACACCGTGAATGCGAACCACATCACCGTCATCCTCGATAGTCACACCCAGATCACGAAAGACCTGCATGGTTGAGAGGACATCCTCACCTCGTAAAATATCACGAACTGTTGTCACACCTTTGGCAAGACTTCCGAACATAATCGAACGGTGACTGATTGACTTGTCACCAGGGATACGCAAGCTGCCATGAAGACCTTGGGCCTTGGTTTCTAGTTTCATAGGTTACTCCTGAAAATTTTATAGTTACTCTCATTATACCATAATTGAAAGCCCAACCATAGACTGAATTGTTAAAATATTCACTACCTAGTATTGCCATACTTTTCTTTCAGAAAGGCAACTGCTTCTTGAACACGATTCCGAATCAAGTTAGCAGATTCCTCCAAAAGACGATTTTCCTCAGCAGACAAAGACAAGTGAACGGGAGCAGCCACCCCTTGACGTCCTAAAATAACTGGATAGCCAAGATAGGTTTGATAGGCTTCTTGATAGCTTGATACTGCCACTTCTTCTTGAGCATCTGAAAGGATAATAGTTACCAAACGAAGAGCCGCACTGGCAATGCCGTAAGAAGTATAGCCCTTACCATAAAAGACCTTGTGACCACCCTTCATGGATGCCATAAACAGATTTTGACGCTCTTCTTCGCTGGTCAATTCTGTAATGTCTTGACCTTTGACCTTAACCTGACTCCAGGCTGTAAATTGGGAATTCCCATGTTCGCCAAGATTGTAGCCAGATACTGATTTGGGATTGACTGATAAATCATCTCCTACTGCCGCCTTCATTCTAGACGTATCGAGTAAAGTCCCTGTCCCAATCACACGTTCTCTTGGCCAGCCTGTGAATTCCTGATAGAGGGCTGATACAGCATCTACAGGATTCGAGATAACCAAGAGTATGCCTTTAAAATCCAATTTTTTAAGTTCCTGAGAAACCTGATAAACGGCTTCTCGAGTAAATGGAAATTCAGCAAAGCGGTCCTCACCAGCATTATGCTGTAACTGAATGTTTCCAAGAGATGAAATAATCACATCAGCATCTTCAAGTGCCGTATAATCATTGACAACAATGTTTGCATAGCTAGGTAGATTTGCCATAGCATCCTTAAAATCCTGGGCATCTGCCTCGGCCTTCTTCTCATTGATATCTATAAAGACATAGCTATCAGCCAAGCCTTGAGCAATTGCCCCATGAGCTACTGCAGCTCCAACATTTCCCATACCAATAATTCCAATCTTACGACTCATCATTTTCCTCCTTAATATTTCTAGCTTCTTCCTTAGACAATCTCTTTTGAATGCAGAAAAGGGCCTGTCAATTGACACACCCTCTTTGATTAACTATTCAATTCTTGCAAAGGTTTGAAGATGATACGTTCAATATCATTCAAATACACAGACAAACCTTGTTGTGCAGCCAAGTATTCTTTCAAAAGGGCATTAGCTTCTACCTTTTGACCCAATTCTTGAACAGCAGCTTGTTCTTCTGCTGTTGGCATTGTACCAGCTTGCATTTTAGCATAGAAATCCTCTTGGAAATCAGTAAACTCTTTGAAAAGAGCGCTAGCTTCAGCATCAGCTGCAATCGCTTCTTTTTTCTCTACCAAAGTTTTGTACTCAGGAAGGGCACGAATGCCACGTTCCAACTCATTTGCTAAATCATAAATATTTGTCATTTTGTTCTCCTAGGCGATCACCACATGATAATCCGTATTGGCTTCAATAACAGTCTTAGCATGTGTGCGATCTTTTTCATTTTTAAAAGTAATTTGGAGGATACCGTGAATATCCTCACGATTTTCCTCATTAATACGAAGGTTAACCAAAGACGTTCCTCGCAGCAATTCCATAATGCTAAGGATAACGTCTTCTCGGTCAGGCACATCCACAAAAATATCGAAGGCACTTTCCACGCCACCTTTTTTGTGAATTTCCATCTCTTTACGTTTCTTACGACCGTTGTCAAAGAACTCCCAAATGGCATTCTCATCTTCAGCCTTAATCAAGTCAGCCACATGGTCCAAACGTTTTTTGAAATCTTCAATACGATCCAAAACAGCTGGCCCATTGGTCATGAGAATGGAAGCCCACATGCCAGGTTCACTTTCTGCAATACGGGTCATATCTCGGAAGCCCCCAGCCGCAAAGTGATTGGTCATCTCGTGAGCCTGCGCGTAGTCAGCAGCTTGCTCCATAAGACCAGAAGCCAAAAGATGTGGAAAATGACTGATTTGACTGGTTACACGGTCATGTTCAGCCGCATCAATCTCCACAAATCGTGACTTAAGCCCTGACAAGATGTCCTTAAGTTCAGGGATAGTTGTCTCTCTTGTTAGACTCGCCGGTGTGAAAATATAATAAGCATTTTCGAAAAGTGTCACGTCAGCTGCAATAGCCCCTGATTTATGGGAACCAGCCATAGGGTGAGAACCTACAAACTGAACATTCTTACCTGTTAGGTAACGTTCAGCTGCCTCAACGATATCCAACTTAGTAGACCCTGCGTCTGTGATGATGACATCATCTTTGAGCTCCAAGTCAGCCAACTCCTTCAAGTAGGCCACCGTTTGCTTAATTGGCACTGCAAGGATAATAACATCCGCGAGGGGAGCAAATTCTTTGAAATCACTTGTTGCACGGTCAACGATGCCACGCTCAAGTGCAATATTTCGAGAATAGTCAGAGCGATTATATCCAAGAATCTCATAATCAGGGTGGTCCCTTTTAATCCCTAAGGCCAAGGAGCCACCAATCAAGCCCAATCCTGCGATATAAATAGTTTTCTTACTCATTACTACTCCCATCTATTGTCTGATGCTGCTTAAAAGTTTTTCACATAGTCACGGTGACGTGCTACCGCTTCTTTCAATTCTTCCATGTTGTCAGAAGAGAATTTGTCCAAGATTTCATTGGCTACAACTGTAGCAACTACGGATTCCATAACGACACCCGCTGCAGGCAAGGCCGTTGGATCTGAACGCTCAACTGTTGCCTTGTAAGCTTCATGTGTTTCGATATCTACTGACATCAATGGCTTGTAAAGGGTTGGAATAGGTTTCATAACCCCACGAACCACAATCGGTTGCCCGTTGGTCATACCACCTTCAAAACCACCAAGGTTGTTAGTGCGACGTGTATAGCCATCCTCTTCATTCCAGAGAATTTCGTCCATTACTTGAGAGCCCTTGAGGTAGCCATCCTTGAAACCAAGACCAAATTCTACACCCTTGAAGGCATTGATGGATACAACTGCTTGAGCAATCTTAGCATCAAGTTTGGTATCCCATTGGACATAAGAACCAAGGCCAACAGGGACGCCGCCAACAACAGTTTCAACGACACCACCGATTGTGTCTCCCTCTTTTTTGATTTGGTCAATGTAATCTTTAATTTCTTGTTCACGTTCTTGGTTAACGACTGAAATTTCTGATTGTTGAGCCAATTCCTTGATTTGAGCAACTGTCAAATTCTCAGGCACATCAATTTCCTTACCACCAAAGACAACGACATGGTTAGCAATTTCAATATCAAGCTCAGCTAAGATACGTTTAGCGACAGCACCTACTGCCACACGCATGGTTGTTTCACGCGCACTAGAACGTTCCAAAGAATTACGCAAATCATCGAAACGGTATTTCATTCCACCAACCAAGTCAGCATGTCCTGGACGTGGGTGAGTGATTTTACGTTTGGTTTTCAAACGGTCCTCAATATCTTCCACAGCCATGATGTCCAACCATTTTTGATGGTCCTTATTGATAACATGAAGGGTGATTGGAGCTCCTGTTGTTTTCCCATGACGAACACCAGAAGTGATTTCAACCTTATCCGACTCGATTTTCATACGGCCACCACGACCATAACCACCTTGGCGGCGTTTCAAATCAGCATTGATATCTTCAGCCGTCAAGGGAAGACCAGCTGGAACACCTTCGATAATTGCTGTTAAACGTGGGCCGTGAGACTCACCTGCTGTTAAATATCTCATTTATTTCTCCAAGTACTCTTTCATTTCAACTAAAGGAATCTGATTGATAGCTGCCTTACCAATCTCTGGAACGATAACTGTCTTAATGCTATTGCCACGGGCTTTCTTGTCATGTGTGAGGGCTGTATAGAGCTCTTCAACACGCCATGGCTCATAGTCCACTGGCAAACCAAATTTAACACACATCTCAGCAATTTGACGTGTGATTCCTTGAGGCATTATACCTTTTTCCTCAGCAACACGAGAAATCTGAACCATTCCAATAGCTACCGCTTCACCGTGCATGACTTTACCGTAACCAGCTGTTTGTTCAACGGCATGCCCAATCGTATGACCAAAGTTGAGGTACATACGAACACCACCTTCAAACTCATCTTCAACCACAATTTTACGCTTAACGTTACATGAACGGTAAATAATGGTTTCTGAGTTTTCTAGGATACTGTGAACCGAACCATCAATGCTTTCAAGGAGGTGCCAAAGTTCAGGATCGTCAATCAAACCGTATTTGACAACCTCACCCATACCTTCAATCAATTCGCGTTTACCAAGTGTCTCAAGGACATTAGGATCAATCAAAACCCCATCAGGCTGAGCAAAAGTTCCCACGATATTTTTAGCAAATGGTGTGTTCACACCTGTCTTACCACCAATAGATGAATCCACTTGGGCAGTTAGACTAGTTGGAACCTGAACAAAGTGAATGCCACGCATATAGGTCGAAGCGACAAAGCCTGCTAAATCACCAACAACGCCACCACCAAGAGCAAGGATACCATCACTACGAGTCATGCCATTCTTAATCAAAAACTCATAAGCCTTATTAACAGTTTTAAGGTTTTTACTTGCTTCACCTTCTAGGAAATCAAAAACGACTACCTCAAAACCTTCGTGCTCCAAGCTAAGCTTAACTTTTTCTGCATATAGAGCTCCCACATGATTGTCTGTGATGAGTGCAATCTTTTGTGGTTCCCAAAGTGACTTCACCCATTGACCGACGGTCTTAAGGGCTCCTTTTTCAATAATAATGTCATAAGGGTTATGTGTTAAATTTACCTCTAGTTTCATAGTCGTCCCCTCCTAGCTATTGTAAATATTTTCTAATTCCTGCCAAATGGCGTCTGTTGGCATGTCCTTGCCGGTCCACAATTTAAAGGCACCTGCTGCTTGATGAAGCAACATGCCAAGTCCATTTACAGCCTCGATTCCCTGTTTTCTAGCCAAGGCCAAGAAAGGTGTTTCAAAAGGCTGATAAATGATATCAGCAACCAAGAGTCCCTTAGGAAATTTTGTGTCTGTAGGAATGGGCAAGGATTCGCCATCCATCCCAACACTCGTCGCATTCACCAATAAATCAGCCTGGCCTAGTTCCTCTTGAAAATACTCAAGATCATTTAAAGCATGAAACTCCAAGTGGCAAGTTGCCTGTTCAAGTAAGGACTTAAAGCTCTCTTTTGCCTTATCCAATGACTGAGGGCGAACGTAGACACTGACTTTTTTTGCACCATCAAGAACTGCCTGCGTCACAATAGCTTTAGCGGCACCACCAGCACCCAAAATCATCAGATGAGCGTCTCTAGGGCTAAAGTCCTTTAGACTAGCAAAGAAGCCAAAACCGTCCGTATTATGACCAATCAAATGACCATCACGATTAACAACTGTATTGACGGCACCAATCAGTTGAGCTGCAGGACTAATTTCATCCAAAAAAGGAATGACTGCTTCCTTATATGGCATCGACAAGTTGATACCGAACATGTTGTAACGTCTAATATTTTCAACTGTCTCGGCTAGGTCTGACTCTGGAATCTCCCAGGCCACATAAACACCATTAACTTGTGTCTTTTCGAAGGCCGAATTATGAATGAATGGTGAAATAGAATGCTTGATAGGATTGGCAACAACAGCCGCTAGGCGTGTGTGTCCATCAATCTGCATCCAAAACCTCCCTGATTCTACGCATATCTGCAAGACCAACTTGTCCCGGAGCACTAGCATTATCAAGACTAGCAAAGGTCCATGATGACCCCACCAAATCTCCCGCAAAACGTGACAAACGACCTAGTTTACCCATTGACATAGTTACAAACTCTTGTTCAGGATTATAGGCCTTGAAACCACGTGTGAAGTTCATAAGGTCAAGAACATCCTGCTCATGCTTAGGCATAACCGCCACCTTAACCACTCTCGGCGTTAAGTTTGTCATCTCAGACAAAAGCTCCATAAGGTTTTCAGGGGTCTCCTCAAAGTTATGATAGGACAAAACCAAGTTTGAAAATTCGAGCATTTGGTCAAAGACAGCCTTACGTGTGAAATACTCAAAATCAATATAATCTGGCGAATAGATAGCAGCTACATCCTTAATTAGTGCGATGTATTCCGCATCCGTTAACTCAAGCTTACCACCCTCACGCGTCGTACGGATGGTAAAGACAATCTCAAAGCCTGCGAATTTCTCGAAAATAGCTGGAGCAACCGTTAAGATACTATCCTTATCTAAAAAATCTGCACGCCATTCTATAATGTCTGCCCCCTCAAAACGAGACAGTTCAAGCTCTTGTGCCTCCTCTAAACTAGTTGGCATAATCGGAACTACAATTTTCATTTATTTACCTTTATTGTGTATACTTTCAAATAATTTGATGTTGGATCATTAGGATTGACGGTAAAATCCGCTGGTAATTGTTGCAGGTTAACGAAGTCCGCTGAAACATCTCCCAAGCCCTTACGCAGTTGTTTTTTAAACTGTTGCACGGTCATATTAGCAGCATTGGTACTTGCAATGATTGTCCCATGCTCTGATAAAATATCAAGACTCTGTGCAATTAACTTGTGATAATCCTTATTTGCTGAGAAAGTGCGTTTCTTATTTCTAGCAAAGCTTGGCGGATCGATGACGATAAGGTCATAAGATAAGCCTTTTTTCTTTGCATATTTGAAATAATCAAAAACATCCATCACGACCAAGCGATGATTGTCCATACTGAAGCCATTAGCTTCAAAATGAGCCGTCGATAATTCACGTGAACGCTTAGCCAAATCAACCGATGTCGTTTCAACCGCTCCCCCCATAGCCGCAGCAACTGAAAAAGCTGCCGTATAGGAGAACATATTCAGAACTGATTTACCCAAAGCTAGGCCATTAACTAAACCATCACGCACTTCATGCTGATCAAGGAAAATCCCCGTCATTAGCCCATCATTGAGGAAAACTTCATAAGTGACCCCATTTTCTAAAATGGTGAAGGTATCAGCCGCCTCTTGCCCAAAAAGATGGTCTGATTCGAAATCAAGACCCTTGAAGCGGATTTTCTCATAGCCTCCCAAGACCTCAGGAAAGACCGTTTGGAAAGCCTCTACAATAACATCCTTCAAGGAATAAACAAAGGCATTGTACCATGAAAAGAGGGCATAATCCCCATATAAATCAATTGTGAGACCACCAAAATCGTCACCATCTTGATTGAAAAGACGAAAAGCTGTCGTCAACTCATTATCATAATAGGATTGACGTTTGGCCTTAGCCTTTTCAAAAAGTCCTTGAAAATAAGTCACTGTCAATTTTTGTTTTTTAGGGGACAGAAACCATCCTATCCCCTTATTTTGACTTGACAAATAGCCCGTTCCTAAAAAATCTTTGGACTGGCTATAAAGGTAAACCAACTGATTATTTTCAGTGATATTTGGAAAATCTTCTGCTAAAAGAAGCTGTTTTCCTTGTTTGATTTTTTTCTCCGCAAAGGGACTTACCGTCAATATACTCATGTTACTATTATACCAAAAAAATGCTATTATTTCTGTTTCGTAACTAGATTTTATCAATTATATGTCAAGGAATATCACACTCAATGGCAGTAAATTTTTGAGAGTCACTATCTTATTTGGTATAATGATTAAGATAATATAGAATCAAAGGAAGTATTACTTTGAAAAAAATTAATGAAGCCTTTTGGAAAGGAGTTTCATCAAGACTTGGATTTATCCTCTTGTTACTCTTCTTTTACTGGCTAAAAACCATATTCGCTTATTACGTCAACATTAATCTTGAGTTGGAAAGCAGATATCAGGTTATGCTTTCGCTGATTAACCCTATTCCACTAGGATTAATGCTTCTAGGTTTAGGACTATACTTTAAGAAACGACGTTTCTTTTATAGCATTACCATTGCTATCTATGTCATCCTTAACCTCTTACTTATCGCTAATGTGATTTACTTTGGAGAGTTTACAGACTTTATCACTGTAAATACCATCCTAGCAAGTTCTAGTTCGGCAGCAGGACTAGGAGACTCCGCCAAGAACCTTCTTGAGCCAAGCTATCTCTTCTACCTGATTGATGTACCTTTCTTCATCTATGCTGGTTTCAGGAAGAAGCTTAAGATGGACAGCAAGCCATTTAACAAACGAGCTAGTTTTGCCGTCACTGCACTGTCGACACTCCTTCTCTCAGTTAACCTCTTCTTAGCGGAAGTTAACCGTGGCGAGTTGTTGACACGTGGTTTCTCAAATAACTATATTGTTCGTGCTATGGGGATTCCCTTCTTCACAGCCTATTCTGGTAACTTAACTTATCAGGCCTCACAGGCTCGTTCATCTGCAACAGCTGAGGATATGAAAAAGGTTGAGGCTTACGTTAAGGAGCACTACGCGGCACCTGATCCTAAGTATTACGGAATTGCTAAAGGAAGAAACGTCATCGTTATTCACTTGGAAAGCTTCCAACAGTTCCTTATTGACTACAAGCTCAAAGTAGATGGTCAAGAATATGAGGTTACACCATTCATCAATTCCATTTACCACTCAAACGAGACGCTAGCCTTTTCAAACTTCTTCCACCAAGTTAAATCAGGGAAAACTTCTGATGCTGAAACCTTGATGGAAACGTCTCTCTTTGGACTAAGCACAGGCTCATACATGGTAAACTATGGTGGTACCAATACAGCCTATGCTGCACCATCTATCCTAGCTCAAACAGGTGGCTATACGTCAGCTGTTTTCCACGGAAACACTGGATCCTTCTGGAATCGTAATAACACCTATAAACAATGGGGGTATAATTACTTCTTTGACTCATCAGCCTTCACTGAAAAAACTGATGAAAACTCCTTCCAGTATGGTCTAAATGACAAGTACATGTTCCCAGATTCCATCAAATATCTGGAACAAATGCAACAACCTTTCTACGTTAAATACCTTACAGTATCTAACCACTACCCATACACTTCACTCTCAGGCGATGAAAAGGAACAAGGTTTCCCACTCGCTGAAACAAAAGACGAAACAGTCAACGGATATTTTGCAACAGCTAACTATCTTGACTCAGCAATCAAAGACTTCTTTGATTACCTTAAGGAAACCGGTCTTTACGATAACTCGATTATTGTCATGTACGGTGACCACTATGGTATCTCTGATACACGAAGCAGCAATCTTGCTGAACTTCTCGGTAAGAACCCTGAAACTTGGTCAAACTATGATAAAGCCATGCTTCAACGTGTTCCTTACATGATTCATATTCCAGGATATACTGGTGGCGGTATCTCTAACACCTTTGGTGGTGAGGTCGATGCCCTTCCAACTCTCCTTCACATTCTTGGTGTTGACACTAGCTCTTATATCCAGATGGGACAAGACCTCCTATCTCCTGATAACAAGCAAATTGTCGCATTTAGAACCTCAGGTCAATATGTTACTCCTCAATACACTAGCTATTCTGGTCGACTCTATAATACTCAAACAGGGGAAGAAATTACCAACCCTGATGAAACGACTAAAAAGGATAACGAAGCCATTCGTAAGGCAGTAGCCACTCAGCTTTCAATGAGTGACGCTGTTCAAACAGGTGACCTCCTTCGTTTCTATACGCCAAATGGTTTGAAACCTGTTGATTCTAGCAAAATTTCCTACACTAAACAGATGGATCAACTGAAACAGATCAACAAAAAGCTGAAAGATAAATCAACTAGCCTCTACAAGCAAAAAGGCAATAAATCAACAGCTGATCTATTCAAGACCCCATCTTACAAGGAGCTACATCCTGCAGAATCCGAATCAAGCTCTAGCTCAAGTTCGGGTGAATCAGAGCCAAGCAGCTCTTCAACGGAACAACAATAACCCCTAAAGGCAGTCCAATATGGACTGCCTTTTTTAGATTAAAAAAGTTTCAATACCACTTGGCTGCAAAATTGTAACTCTCATCTCACTAGTTACTCTCAAACATATTTCTTGCTAGTTTGCTATAAGCGTGATTAAATAGGATTTGTAAGAAAACTTATAAAGGAGAACCGATATGAATCCAATGGAATTATTTAACCAAGTAAAAGAAATGATCGAAAAGAAAGATTTCGAAGCTGCTAAAAAGTTTGTCGATGAAAACAAAGATGATTTGGGCGAGTACTTCGACCAAGCTAAATCTCTTGTGTCAGGTAACGAAATGGTCAGTGGAGCTTTAGACAAGATTAAAGGTCTATTCTAAGACTAAATCCCCGCAGTCAATAGGATTGCGGGGGCTTTTTATGTCTAGAAGTCCTATTTAGAGACGGTGCCTAGCTTAGTCAAAAGTTCTTTAGAACAAGCAAAAAAAGAGATTCCCTAAGGAACCTCTTTTTATTCTATACGACTATAGAATTATTTTTTCAAGTTGTAGAATGATTTCAAACCACGGTATTCTGTTAGTGCTATTTTAAATGCGTATATAATAGGAAGAAAACCTATTAAATAAGGATATATGCGTGTAAGATGTAGACGGTAAAACTCACATAAAGTTACTAAAGTTTACACTTATTGCCCCTTATTTGCCCCTTTTTAATATAAAAACCCCGACTAAAAGTCGAGGACAGTTCGAGAATATTCATCGAAAGACGCCAAGTATTCCGAAATCTATGTTATCACTTATCTATGAGAATCGCAAATATAAAAAAGAGCTACGAGGTTATCTCATAGCTCTTTGCCTATGATGGACTTATATTATACCAAATAAAAAAAGCCCCAGCAAATGCTGAGGCTCGACCACTACCACCATGTTATCCCTACTGTGGTCTGAGGGGAGGTGATATACTCCTTTTCGTTTTATTTAATTCGTGGTCTTGATTAAGCGAATGAACCGAATGACGTTACACGGCGGCCATTCTCTGATTGACCGACTGCGACATAGCGACGATTTCCAGACCCGCCAATGTAGCTAATCCAGATATAACCATCAACGTCACACCAGCCGTCATAGTTGATGGTTTCACCAGCTCCATAGACTGCCACGATTTCAGCACCTAGACCGGCACCAGCTCGAACATTAAGAGCTGATACTTCAACCGTAAATGTCCCGGTTTCCTCGTTGATAGTAATTATACCATCAAACGGGGTTTGGGTTGGTGCAGGGGATTGTGATTGGTTGTCGGTTGGGAAATAGAACCAGCCCACAATACCGTCAAAATTGCGTGTATTGTAACGAGCAGGGCCGCCAACGTATAAGCTATCAGCATTGCCGTCAATATTCTGCTCGATAGTTCGCATGGTGTAGCCGTCTGAATCTTCGATAACCAAGCCAGTGTGCCCGTATGGATGCCCTGCGATGTAAGTAGTATCCATGACGAATACAGCCCCACGACGTGGACGGCTATCAAGGTTCCCTTCTTGATTATACTCGACTTCATAGCCTGCTTCCGCCGCTGAGTTTAGCAAGTCAATGGCGTTCCCCCAAAGGGCACGGCCAAAGAAGTTAATTGAGATAGAGTTGGGCAGGTCAACACACTGTGTTCCCCACGATCCATCAGCATCAGTACCGACACCAGCGTCAGCTAGATTTTCTGCAAATAAGATAATGTCATTATCTGTTGCCATATAGTAGGCCTCCTTAAATTATTTTTGAATAGCTTGTTTAATTTCCGAGATAGTTTTTTCCAACTCTTTGACCTTCTGTTTTAAAGTCTCAATTTCGCTTGTAGGTAATTGAGATTTTGTTACAAGTGGGTCTTCCGCAAATTTATTTTGTTCTAAAACCTGTAGAAAAAAGTTATTGTAAGTTGGAAACAACCCATACGCTTGGCTGATAGACAATGATGAAGATTGTTTGCCTTGAATCTCCCCAATATCACGCCCAATGGCTGATACGACCTTGCTTAAATTGCTCATAATTCACCCCCTGTTAGAGAGTGTTCTTTGCAGTATTATAAACACTCACAAGGTCTTCTTGCTCGATTGTGTCGATACGAGTGCCAAGCTCGGTCATTTTACTGATGATACCAGAATCAACATTACCACCACCAGCATTGATTTTATCAGCGATTTCCTTGAGTGTATCTAATTCCCCTGGTGCTCCACCGATAATATCAGTCTTAGCTTGGTTAATCGCTTGGGTCAAACGTTCTTCAGTCACCCCTTCTGAGCCTTTGTCAGCCTTACCAGATAGTGTAGTTTTAATTTCTTTGATGTCAGCACCTACGGCTTGTGCAAAATCATGTAATTTACTCATTTATGTTTCCTTTCAAATTTTAGCTAGATTGTAGATGTTAACGAGGTCTTCCGTGGTGTCACTGCCACCAGTAATTAACCCAGACTCTCGCAATTCATCCGCTAGTAGTTTTAGTTTAGGGCTCTTGTCCGATGGAATAGCACTATCTGCATTCAACGAGTTCTTCACTTTCACTTTGAAATTATTGGACGGGAAAATATGCCCGTCCAGTTTAATTTCAAGGTAGTAAGTGCCAGTAGCTACTGCCTTACCCATTGAGAATGTGAACACCCCATTTTCAACAGTAACATCTTGATAGAGTGCCACTGTTTCATCGTTGGAAAGTGTGAGCTTACCAGTGCCGGACAGATTCATGCGTTTTCCATCGTACCCTAGAATTTCAAAACCAAACACGGAAGTGGTGTCCCCAGATTTGAGAACATCCCCTCCCTCGATTTGGTTGATAGAGGTCATGAGCTTAGCCATAGGCTAGTCCTCACGAGGTTCGTTGTAGTTCAATGCACGTTCACTATCTGCAACGCCCTTTGTAGTTGGGTCAGTAACAATACCAAGGATGACCAAAATCACAACGAATGTGTTTACACCCTCTTGAATATTGTGCGGGATTTCAAGCCCGAATTGTTGCAACATCAAGAAAACCGCTGAGATAAGAGCTACTAGAGTAGCTTTGTTTTGTAAGCGAAGTTTAAAATTAATCATTGTCATTATTCTCCTTTTCTTCTTTCAAGAAAAATTTTTCTTTGTCGATGTTCTTCTTAATATATTTGTCAATAAGAGGGATTTCCACCCCTAAAGCTGATAGACTAGCCAAAATGCTAGAGCCGTAAGCTGCTATCATTGCAAAGATAAATGTATCAATTACACTACCTAAATTCATGAAGACTGCGAACGGGTAGAAGATTGCCACAAACGTAAACATGGCAATATGACCGACTAGCCCTTTTCTAAATTTTGAGCTTGAAAATTCATGGAAGGCCCAAGCTCTGGCCACTCCGATGATAATATCACTGAGAATGATAATCATTAGCAGAAATACCCATAAATGCTCATCAATGCCGTGTGCATAGAAGTCTCTGACTACGTCGAACACGCCGAAGATGCCGTCTGGTTTACTGTGCATTTAACACTCCTTGACATATTATTTAACCCCCATTTTTTTAAAACAAGAAATTCTTAATAATTTCGTCCGCAATAGCTTGATGTCCTAAATCGCCGGGGTGGCTAGCAACTCCGGGATCGGTAACTGTGTACTTAGTACCGTCTGGCAAGTCAATGATAGCCCCAACATGAGACTTATATTTAGGGTCTTTAGAAAACTTGTAGATGTCTACAAAAGTAACATCAAGAGGAGCACAGATACGCTTCAATCGGTCAACAAAGTCTTGTGAAGCATAGTACACACCCACCCAATAGATAAGTGCTTTAGGTGAAGCATTGCGAATCCAACTGATAAGGTTTGGGATATCTGTTTCAAGGTTTCTTCTTTTTTCGTCGTTGTTTAGGTTGTCCCCGAACTGCAAAATAACGATATCTGTGTCTGGTTTCAACGTTAACATCATTTTGCTTTCGAACGTTTGACGGCGAGTGTTTGGCTCTGATTCCCACGATGCACCGTTACCGCGTTCTACGACGGCGTCTGGATTCTTGGACTGGATGTATTTTCTAATAAGAGTGAAATAGTCCTTGTCCTTCGAACTGGCAGCCATACCAATGCCCTTGAGCCATCCATGGCTTGCGATTGAGTTACCAAAAACAGCGACACGTTTAGGAATGTTTGAAACGGTTGATAGATTACCGTTGTTATCAACTAGCAGACGGAACTTAGTCCCGTTTGGGCTGACTACCATCGGTGTGCGTTTGAAAATCTCAAGCTCTGAAACAATAGGCTCAAGCTTGTCAGTGGTGCGTTTTAAGTCTTCCACTTTCTCATTGGCACTTTCCTCTGCCACTGTGTAAGTGAAAGGAATGGCGTTGTTAGTGCGATACATGATTTTACCAGCGTACCCAGCATTGCTAGTTGTATGCTGAGCGTCCTGAATCAAGTTCTGCTCACCTTTTGAAGCGTAGACAGTATTGTCTTTAGATTCAAAAAATAGCTGCTCGCCGTAGAAAATAGCGATGTTTTCGTGCCTTAAACTCAAGCGGTTATAGCCGGCACTGAGGTCCTTAGTGAAAGTTCGAGGTGACACAATTAACTGGTTTTGGTCGATGTTCCCGATAGCAAACTTATATGTTCCTGCATCCTTAACATAGACATCCACGGTGTCGATAAACCCTTTTGTTTTAGGCCATGTATCGACAGGCGACATATAAGCTAGGTTGTTGACCGTGGTTTTTTGTGTTGAGTCGATACCGTCAATCTTTTGACCAAATCGAGTGCCGTTGTTGTCGCTGCTTAAGAAATTGACACTAGATTCTAGGGCAGAAGCTCCATAATCTAGATTCTTCAACAATGCAGCTTTAGCAAGCCCGCCTTGAATGAGCTTAGACGGTTGATCTACTAGTTGTCTAGTTATGAGCAAAAAACCATTCTCGGATGGCGTGAAGTCCTCGCTGACAACTCTGTCATTGGTTGAGAATTGTTTCAATTTGCGATTATCTACGCTAATAAAATAAGTGAACACCCCTCTGACATCTTTCAATCCGTAGGTAACGCCTTTTTTCAACGTAATTGGTGGATAAACACCCCAAGTGTCAACATCAGCAGTGCTTTGACCGCTACCAGTGTAATACTTGCCACGGACGAAAGCATTTTCATCGATAAGTTGCTTAATCTCCGTTACAAAATCAAGGTCAGTTGCTTTAACGTCAACCGACAATTTCGGGATCTTGAGTGAAATATAGCCGTCTGGTAGATTGTTCATGTCAACGTTAGCCGCTGCCAGTTCTGCAACCGACGCGTTGAAAACCTTGGGTTTAGGGTCAGTATTCTGTGTTGACACATAAAGAAGTGAATCTTCTGTAGGTGTGTATTCAGTGCTAACCACTGTATCGTTGTTAGCTAATTTCTTGATGACGCGGCTACCGTCTGCTGATGTTACATAAGTAAGGAATCCTCGGACACCGACGATGTAATAGGTCTTGCCCTTGTATAGATTAACCGGCAAGTAGCGACTCCATCCACCTGCTACGTCATTGATAATCTTACCGCCGTTCTCGACCCAGAATGTCCCTGTGATTCGGTCAGTAAGCATTTGCTTAATGCCTTGGGCAAAGTCGATGTTATCAGCGGTGACTTCGTTACCACCAAGCCCACGGGACTGATAGACGCCCCCTTCCTTCCATGAGCGAGCTCCTTCGTCGTAGTAGTACCATTTACCGGTATCTTTCGCCACCACGATACCATTTGCACCGTTCGGATAAGTGCTACTGATTTCAGATAGCGAGCTGAGAACTGCCTTCGGGGCGTTGGACTCGATTTTGTTGAATTTCTTTTCAACAAAATCAGCACTTGCCTTACCGTTAAGTGTGTTCTCGATAGTGCTGAGACGGTCATCAAGGTTGCTGGCAAGACCTCTGGCTTTGATAACTTCCATATTAGCGTTACCGTTAGTAGCACCGTCAGCATAGGTCACCTCGATGGCCGTGGCAATAGCTTCTCGAACATCCGCCCCTCTTGTTTTTTTGCGGATACCCTTAGTTAAAACATTGATGTTCTTAGTTTTTTCCAAAGGCGTCACATCATCGTAGAGGTTCAAACGTCCCTCCGCTTCAGTTTGTGGCATGTTTAATTACCTCCTTGTAATTCTTTTTGCAATCTAGCAATTTCAGCCTCTACGTCCTTGATTGTCCTTGCACGCTCCTGATCGTCCATGTTGTACGATGCTAACTGGTTATCATAGTTAGCCTTAGCTGCCAGATAATCAGCGTATTGCTTATCATAAGCGGCAATCTCGTCCGCTGATGCGTTAGGACTTGGCGGTGTTGGTGCGGTTGGGGCTGTAGGTGCTGAGCTAGGTTTGTTTTTAAGTGCTGCGAGTTGGTCACGTAAAGCTTTCAAACGTTTCTCTTTGTTCGCTGTCGAAGTGTTCTGTTTCAAGCGTTCGATAGAGTTTTCAGCTTCTTGTAACTGCAACTGATACGCTGAAAGTGATTGGGATTGTGAACCGATAGTTAGATCAACATTCTGTGGGTTTAGGATATCAATTTTCTTTTCCAAGATTTGCAATGTTTCAATCCCAGACAAAGGTGCATTGATAATCGGGTGTTTATTCCCAATTTCAAATTTATCGTAACGGCTATCAATCAGATAACGCTCTACTGCTGAGATTGTCCATTTTGCGAGTGCGATTTTTTGGTTTCGCAAATACTGTTTACCACGGGCTAAAAGTACGCTAGGGTTATCGATTTCTGTCCAGATAACAGCTTTACGAATGACCCCGAACTCTTTTATCAGCTCTTTATCCTCTAAGTAAGCTCGGTTGTTATTAACGTGCCAAATGGTCAACTGTTCCCTGGTCACGTCTGGGCTCTGGTCCTCGTCTGGATGTTCCTTCTGAATATCAGCGCCAATCGGCATGATTTGAGTAGCTAGACCGTCAAAATCAAGCTCTCGACTGGCTGACTTGATGTTCTTACCAATTTGAAGCGGTGATTTTTTGGTTTCTCCAATCTGGGCGGTCCAGTCCACATATAAGCGGGTATTTCGCTCGTAGATGGTCAAATAACCACCGATATTGTTGATAATTCGTTCCCTTACACAATCCCAAGTGCTTTCATATCCGAGATAACGCCAAGGTTTATCAGTCCTACTGTTAACCGTGCAGGTACCAAGATTGATGCGTTTGTAGTCCTCAACCTCGCCATTCGCTACCCTTAGAATTTCAGTTAAGTAAGGTGCTGCTCCTTGGTTCGGTAATTTCTGGAACCACTGAGCAGAATCATGCAAGAATGAAAGGAAGTCCTCGCAGGTCACTTTCTGAGCAAACCCGTTCGTTGTCATCTCGTTCGTAGATGTTAGAACCCTCCCCACAAACTCAACCTTACCATCATAGAGATTCACTACCTCAACGATTGATTTAAACGGAAACATTTTGTTGTAAAGAGGGTGAGTGAACGGGATAGCAAAAGAAAACTCATGAATAGTGTTCAGTGCTTGGTTGATTTCACCAACGATAACCGTACCACCTCTTGGGCTGTACGGGTCATGGACAGTCTTGCGTGCTGTAGTAGTACGATTAAGCTTATCCCAACGGCGTGAGTTAAAATCACTCCACCAATAGACGGCATAACCGCCTTTTTGTTTGGTTGCTGGTGGTTCTGGGACCACGATTTTTTCACCGCCAACGCCTACGAGTTGCCCGTTATTATCCGACACATAGACATGCGTTAGAAACTCCCCGTGCTCGTTGTTGTGGTCAGATACGTTAACGGTACAGTACCAGTTACCGCCCCATTCTACGCCGTCGTACCAGATAATATCGTCTTGATCTATCTCCTTGCCGGCACTGGGCGAGTAGTTTGTTTTCCTGCTCCACGTCGGGAACAATACCCCTTTGATACCAGTATCATTACTGAGATTTGATACCTTGACAGCGTAGCCCGTGTGGCTAATGTTAAATACTTCGATTTTACCGCTTGCACTCATGCCATCACCTCATTATTGAAATGCATGGCGATTGTGCCGTTGCCTTTGGCTTTAAAGTAATTAATTCCTTGATAAAGTGTCAATGCAAACTCCCTATTTTCACCACGCTTGAGGTTGTAAATAACCCCCTCTGAATCAGTAAGCGTGATATCTTCATCACAATAGATTATTGGACTGATAGACGTATCACCAGAATTGACAAAGTATATTGTCTTTTCTGTTCTAGTATAACCCAACTGCCATTTAGTCCATGTTGAGTCGTCATTTTCAAAATCGAAGGTGTCCCATACATCATCAAAGTAGTCGTGCTCGTGGAAGGCGAACGGATAGCATTTGAATACGATAGTAGCGACTAAATTTTTCTTTATAGGGTCGTCAGCTACTTTAATACTCTTGATTTTCCCCATCCAGTAATAGCGTCTATCGTGAGTATCGAATAGCTTTCGTTCCGTTTTAGTCACCATTCGTGACTTAATCTCACGTTCCGCAACCTTACGGCTTTCGTATTCCGTAAACGGTAGCTTAAACTCGTATGTAATTTCTCTAGGCTCAAATACTCGCTCCCCTAGAATGCTAGAGAAGTCTAGGACCCCTTGCATAAATGGGATTGACTCAACGATTTCTTTTTCATCCGGTATCGGTGCTTCTCTTTTCTGTAAGTACCACCCAGCGTCACGACTATTAAAATCGCCGAATGATATATACTCTTTAATTTTAGTAATCACAATCTGTGTCGTCCTTTCAAAGTTTTAATGGTGTCGATAGCACTATTAAAGTTATTAACCGTACCACCGACCAATGCACCAGTGTCCAATACCATGTTTTGACCTTGTGCAATCTGTTCCTTGACATCTACTAGAGCGTCAATCACATCGTTAAGCAAGCCCGCTGAGTGTGCAGCATAGGCTTCTTGACGTGCTGAGATAGTAGCGTCTGGGGTTTTATCTCTGAGCACTTCCATCTTCAACTGACTAGCCATGTTTGAAGTGGCACCGGTTAGCATGGCATTAGCTCGAACATTGAAACCATTGACTTGATTTCGAATGTAATCAAGGCTATTAGCAACCTCTGGCGCTGATTCGTCGATACCTCTAGCAATACCAAGACCAATATACCAACCAACTTGGTCACGGAATAAGTGCGATGGTGAGTGAATTTTGGCTTTAGCTTGTGCCGCTCTTTCCGCTTGTGCCACAAGGGCGTTAGCTGCTGCTGTAACTGCTCCAAGAGCTGACATCAGACCAGCGGCAAGACCTTGACCCATGTAAGAACCGGCCGAGAAGAAAGCACCATAACCCGCTCTTGCTGCGGCTGCTGCTTGGTTAACTGCTGCTTGAGTTACTGCAACCAATTGCTGACCGCTTGCTTGCATGGCTGAAACCATTTGAGCACCGCCGGCACGAATAGCCGCAACCACTTGATTCATGCCGTTTCTGACTGCTGAAACAATTTGATTCATAAAGGCTTGAGTGCTAGCAACCATCTGAGTACCACTAGAACGTAGAGCCGCAGTCATTTGCATAGCTCCAGACGTTACCGCTTGGACCGCTGACATCATGCCTGCACTTACTGCCATACCAAGAGACATCATAGTAGCTGATAGTGTCATGGCTGCCGCTCCTACGGCTGCGAATACAGTTGCTAACATCATGATTTGACCGCTAACGACTGCAAGCCCAGCCCCAGCCATTTGTGCGGCTGTTGTAACCATAGTAAGTTGAGTGCTTACCATAGTAGCCATCGTTGCAAACATGCTGAAACCGGCTTGAGCGCTCATGAGTTGAGAGCTGAACATAGTTACTGCTGAGCCCGCCATCATCATTTGACTTGTCATTTGCATAAGGCTAGTGGCAAACATCATAAATTGGGTGTTTAGCATGGTCATTGATGTTCCAACCATCATGAATTGAGTACCTACAAGCGTTAAACCAGTACCCAACATAGTCATGCTAGTAGATGCCATAGTTAGCTGAGTAGCTAACATGGTCAAGTTAGTTGTCAGCATGGTCATGCTGCTGCTAATTGAGGTCATGCTTGCTGTCAGTGTTGTTGCCACCGTGCTAAACTGTGTCAATCCAGTAGCCGCTTGCGTCAATGCTGGGGCTATTGTCATGATTTCAGTTCTAAACGTCGTGATAGGCCCCACAATAGCCGTCAAACCAGCTAACGATTGACTAGCTTGGCTTGAGAACGTACTGAAGGCAGTCCCAGCGGTAGTTAGCAATGATTGCAAGTTAGTGAATGACGATTGAATGCTTGTGATTGTGGTAGAGAATGATGTCAATCCAGATACAGCACTAGATGCTGAACTAGACACCTTGCTCATACCGTTTCCAAGTTGCGTCATACCAGTACCAGCTTGTGCTAGACCGGCTGAATTGTTACCAATCGAGCCTACACCTTTAGCGACTGCCGCAAGAGATGCAGCCATGTCTCCCAGGTTGGTATTGGTAATTTTGACAACACCATTCGCCAATTGGTTGAATCCAGACCCCGCTTTTTGAGCAGCGGTACCGATTGAGTTGAACACATTGGCAAGGCTATTCAATACACTACTAATTGCACTACCTGCAGAAGTAATAACGCTTGAAATACCTTCAAACGCTGATTTAATACCGTTTCCGATACCTTCTGCCGCTGTGCTGATTGATGTCCCGACTGATTGCACTACGCTAGCAATACCCTGCAAGGCTGCACCAATGGCGCTACCAGTAGCACTAATAATGCTTGCTACACCACTAAGAGCCGTACTAATAGCCGTACCGATACCCATTGCAGCGGTAGCAATTGCCATCCCTGCCGCTGACACCACCGATGCAATGCCACTAAATGCAGCGGTAATCACACCACCAATGGCTGTAATGATAGGTACGATTTGAGTGATAGCTGTAACAATCGCTGAAATGATTTGGCTGATAATAGGTGCAAGAGTCTGAACGACTGTAACGATGGCAGAAATCACTTGACTGATAACTGGTGCAAGAGTTTGAACAACTGTCACAATCCCTTGAATCAATGTCATAATGACTGGTGCCGTTGCTTGAATGGCTTGGACAATTACTTGCAAAACCATTGCAATCTGTGGCCCGAATTGACCGATTACTTGAGCAACTTGGACAATGCAATTCGCGATCACTGGTGCGATTGCCACGATAGCGTTAGCAATTATCTGAGCTACTGCTGTAATAGTATTTCCGATAATTTGCACAATCGGAGTGATGGCGGTAGCAACTGCACTGATTGCAGAACCTAGAGCAGTAGCTAGGCCACTAAATGCACTGATAATAGCTGGCAACGTTCCTAGAATGGATGTCCAAGCGTTACCGAAGGCTGTAATGAATGGCGCTGCGTTTCCTAGAGCAGTGCCGATAGCTTCAACCAATGGTGAAAGTTTAGCTAGTCCCGGTGCTGCTTCACCGACTGCCTTAACGACAGTAGCAAAGGCAGTTCCGAACGCTTCAACGATAGTTCCTGCTGCCTTACCAATAGATTCAACAACAGTTCCGAACGCTGAGCCAATAGAGCCGATAATTTGAGAAACACCACTGGCATGACTTGCTAATAGCGAGAATGAAGCTACAATCAATGCAATCGCTGCACCGATTCCGACTGCCGCAATAGCAATACCTGTAGCAAACGAGAGGATTTGAGCTGAACTCAACCCCTTAAGCCCTTGTAAAGCGAATTTAAGCCCTTGTCCAAAGCCTTTGTAAGTTTCAGCAATGCCTTTGAATAAGGCTGTCAGAACTCCTTTTATCGCATTGCCAGACGATTTAATGACGTTTGACATCCCGCTGAATAGCTGAGTAATCGTTGATTTAGAACGTCTAGTGCTATTAGCCGCTTCTGCTGCCCCTGCCGCTGCATCCACTCCAAATTTTTTGAATGGATTTAGACTCTTGATGAAGTCCAATCCTTTCAATGCAACGCCTACCGCTGAAATCCCAGCCTTGGCAGTCATGAAACCTGCTACCATTGCTAAAATCCCGCTGGTGATTCCGTTTAAGATTCCCGGTGGAATTGCACTGATAAACCTAGATATTGCTGAAATAACTTGAGATATCCAGCTCACTAGCGTTCCAAGAGCTGATCCAATGCCTGCAATAATCGACTGCATTTGTGAACTACCGAGCACCTCACCGAATGACGAACCGATAGTTTTAAGAGCGTTCCAAGTATCTTGCACTGCTGCCTTGAACGATTGAAACGCTCCAGTGTCAGCAAACGAGCTGATGAAGCTTCTGACTGATGTTGTGGCAATATTCAAGGCTTGTGAGATGCCATTAGCAATGTCACCAAACACCGAACCAATGCCCTGCATGAGCTTACTGCCGTCGATGTTGCTAAATAGTTGCTTGATTGAACTTGAGATATATGTGAAAGTCGCCCCAAGATTTTTTAAAGCTCCCGTATTTGAGAAGCCTTTCCAAAGCGAAGACAACCCGCTGCCAATCTTGTCAGCAATCCTGTTGATATCAACTCTTTCTAGTGCATCAGTAAGCCCAACGACTGCCTTAATACCAATTTGATTGAGTTTCTCAAACTGTGGCATTAGCTTGTTAGCTAGGGACTCTTTCATCCCATCGATTGCTTGGTCAACAGTCTTGAATTCTGTGGCCATCTTGCTGAATGTGTCGTTATTCCCGACCTTGGCGATAGCGTCAAAGAAGTCTTCAGTCTTAATCTTACCGTCCTGGACAGCTTGCACCATCTCAGCGGTACTCATGCCCATTTCTTTCGCAATCGCAGCGATACCGGCAGGCGTTTGCTCTAACATGAGTTTGAAGTCTTGCCATTGAACTTTAGGCTTAGCAGCCATTTGGGTGGCTTGTTGGCTCAAAGTCTTCATGGCTTGTTGTGGATTCTCTGCCGCTGCTGCAAGACCACCGAAACCTTTAACGAGTTCCGTTGTGTTCTTCGTTCCTACCGCCGCTAACTGTGAGTAAGTGCTGGCCATGTCAGACGCTGAATAGATGGTTTTGGTCGCAAAGTCCTGCAACTCGCCTTTAACCTGCTTAATCTGGTCAGTGGGCATGTTAATCTGTTGCATGTTGCCTTCAAAGGTCTTCCATGCTTTCGTCGAGCTGTTAAGCTCACCTACCATAGACTTCATCCCATTGCCAAGAGCACTAATCCCGCCCATGATAGCCCCACCGATTAGGTTGGCACCGAGGACAGACTTAAACACTGACCCAACCTTACCGGCAGAACCTTTCAAGCCCTCTAGTGAGCTCTTAATGCGTTTAGCTCCGCTTTCAGCGTCTTTGCCGTCAAACAACGCCTTGATGGTGACTGTACCATCTGCCATAGATTATCCCTCCTTTCTAAAATTCTTCTTCGTATTCTTCTTCCTCGATAATCTCGTTAGGGAGAGCATAATCTTTCTGAAGTCTACGCATTTCCTCTTTGTACTCTGTTGAGTCGCCCTTTTGTGGCTTCCACTTACGAATTTTGATAACTTCCATCAACTTCGTGCCCTCTGGTAGCCCAGACAGTAGAGCGTTGAATTTACGCCAATGCAATTCACCTTGCACATCGAATAGGTCAATGCCGTAGGCTTGCAGAAATGACGAATAGATATAGTCACCATCGTATCGAATATCATAAGGAGCCCTTTGCTTCGTGTCATCGCTTGCTGTAGTCTTCATCGGATTCCCGGCCAAATCATACTCGACATGGTTGTCCTCGACGTCAGACAAGCTGATGTGCTCCTCGAATACTGATTTAAAGACCTTTGACATCTCTTCAATCGAGTAGTTTTCAAAGTCATTGTTAAATGATTTAGCTTTTTCTTCTCTGGTAGTACCAGCTAGGCTTTTGCTGATCAGCATCCGAATAGCGAAATGAGGCTTGATGTATTCTGGGATATCATCATCCCTCATCATTTCAAACATCTTTAGGACATTATCAAAGGACAAGTCAAGGGCGTATTCTTTATCATCAATCACTAACTTATCTGTTAGTTTTCGTGATAAATCAATCATTCAAATATTTATCGAGGGCTGCTTTTGAATTTTGGCTTTCAAATTCCTCTGAAATACCTTTAATAGCTTCAATGAGATAGAACATAGCGTTAATTGTTGACTGACCAGCGAATGCATAGACTTGTTTGAACGCTTCTTCATCATCGAATACTTGGTTAAAACCATCTTCTACCAATGCTTTCAAAGCTCCGAGAGCTTCCTCGTCAGTAGTGTTTTGGAACGCTTCACCTTTAGCTTGCAAATCTTCACCAACGGCCTTCATGCGTTGAATATTGCCGTCTGACACTGGAAAATTAAGTTGGAACTCACCGAAATCTACAGGGATGACATTGCTACGTTTTTTAATTACTACCATGTTGTTATTTCTCCTTTAATACGAAAAAAAGAGGGTAAGGGCTAAACCCCACCCTCTTAGTTGTCTTATCTTGTTTTTTTATTTAGTTAGGTTAACCAGTTACGGTTGCTGATTCAGTTTCAGATGAACGGCTAGCCCCTGGTGACGCTGCACGTCCAGAAGTTTCAGAACCAGTGCTAGAAGCTGCTACTGCGGCAGCCGCTACTGGTGTGCCACTGATGTCATGTTTTACTGGTGTACGTGACCAGTTAATTTGGAACTTGATTGTTTCAAGCTCAGACGCTTCACCGTCACCGACTTCAATCTCAGAAAGTCGTGCAAGACCTTCTTTGTATGATTTGCCGTCTGGAGTTACTTCCTTGTACCAAACGATAAGGTCATCAGCTACAGCGTCCTCTTTGTCAACTACAAAGTTTTGAGCTTTATCTGCATAGTCACGGTGTCCCTCGAATGAACGACCTCGTGATTTAGATGTGATAACCTTTTCTTTAGTTCCGTCACCGTCAAAATATGCTACGTCATCGTCTTCTGCGTCGTTTTCCGGTGCAGATTCCTTGATGCCTTTGGCAATCCACATGTACTTTTCATCAGTTGGTGGAGTGTCTGGATGTTCTGAATCGAACGGTGCAATGTAATGCTTACGAATCGCATTTTTAAATTTAGTCATTTAATTAAATGTTCCTTTCTACTTCAATAGTTGCTTGCAAATCAAGCAAGTAAATGTAAAAGCCCTGCTCGTCGGCATCGTTTAAGCTCGGTGTCTCGACGGTCAAGGCTAAGAATGTGTATGAATTATTTGAACTTGGTAATTGGAATCCGATTTTGGAAAGCTCAGTGTTTATCTTCCAAAGAATAGCATTTAGCATTTGTTGATCCTTTGATTTAATCGCTATCTCGTAAGGTAGTGATAGAATCTGAGTGCCAGCCATGTCTTCGTCTTCCACTTTGCCACCCGGCAAGGGATAGACTGAAAGACTTTCATCTTCCGAAAGATAATCAAGTTTGCATTTCAACGGTAGTCCAAGCGTATTGATGAAGTTTGCGAGAACTTCTGAGAAATCGTTGTCGTTCATTAGTTAACCCCCATAGCTCGTAAGGCGACTTTGCCCCACTCTTTAGAATATTTAGCAGACGCCTTCTTATCCCACCGCTTGCCAGTTCCAGGCGTAGTGTATTTGCTGAAAGTGAAGCTTCTATTTTTGTTATAGCTAGACCCATAGAATTGAGCCCTTGCATAAGGTCCTGGATATCTAATACCATCGCTAAAAGGTGAGCCGCTAGCGCTCAAAGTTCCATCTCTACGAGGGATGAATAGCTGCATGTCTGTAATCATTTGACCAATCATGGCAACTTTTCCACGTTTGACCGCCTCTGGACTGCATTTCTTTTCGAGACCTTGCAAGTCAACCTTAACGGTTACATTAGCACCCATTAGATCACCTCGATTTCATAACAAAACACTTTATTTTGCTTTGGATAGTAAACTGGAATGACGGAACGAATCTTATAATCTCGTTTCCCATCATTAATCAAGCCGTTTTCAAAACTTTCATCAAGCACCACTGGGCAATATTTCGGATAGACGAATAAAACGCTGGGTTTTGATTCGCTACGATTGTTAGTTGACCCGCTAACATTTAACTGCCTATCAAATCTAACGGGTTTTAGGGTTGTGGGCTCATCATATGTTACTTTACCCCATACGTCCGTTTCTCCCGTTAATTTCTTGATAGTGACAGCGTCAACTAGCATGCGTTTGTCAATAACGGTCATAACATACCCCCCTATAGCCATATCCCGCTCCTTTAAGAGCGTTCAAAGCGTCAAGAGATAGATTATACCGGCTGCCCTCAGTGGACGCCTTAGACGTGCTCTTATAGCTGATAGAGGTCCGCCCAAGAGACACGCTAGAGACTGATTGCTTTTCATCAGCAGTCATGATGCCGCTACTATCCAAGTAAGCAATTTGAAAAGCCGTTGCTAATTTAACGGCTTTCTTTCGATATTCCAGTTCTTTTTCAAAATCAACAAAGTCATAGAGGTTTCTAATAAACATATTGATAACTAATTCTGCTCTAGCTCGTAGCTTTTCAAAGTTCTCGACCTCATCAAAACCAAGTTTTTCAAACTCGTTTTCAGTTAGATAAGCGATTTTAACCACCTCCATAATAAAAAGGCGGTGTATTATCCGCCTTCTAGTTTATTCCTCGATTTCGTAACCGAGATTAAGAAATGCTGAAACAGCAACATCATTAGTAGCTGTGAAGCTAACGCCATCTTTCGTCAAGATAACGCCGTTTACTGTTGTTTCTTCGTTCTTCTTAGCTGCTGCCATAGTTACCCCCTATTAGGCTGATTTGTGAACGTAGATAGCTTTCTTCTTGTTTTCCAAAACGAAAGCATCGTAACGGATACGTCCTTCAACAAGTTTTCCGTTGATTCCTGGTGGGTTATCGTGAATCTTGTAGTCTTCAAGCTTAACTGGTGATGTAGTAGCCACTGGGTGAGCAATAATGAACTCAACACCTTGTGGAAGACGCCCTGGAGTAAGAACAACTGGCATGCCGTCAATCATACCAACTTGACCATTGATTGTGATTTGTTGTCCAAGATCAGACTGTTTAACAAATGCTGGGTCAAGCTTGATAAGTTTGTAGAATTTAGATGAAACATGAAGCACGCGCCCAGCAGTTGGAACAAATGCTTCTGTAAGCTTGATTTGACCATCAAGTACTGCTTCATAAGCGTTGTCTTTAGTAACTGCTGCTGTAACGATGTTATCTGTGTCAGCACCGCCTGCAATAGTTGCGAACCGGTAAGTGTCAATCTCTGGGATAACAACTTCTGACAGTTGACGAGCAAGAGCTTTACCAGCTTCCATGACACCGTTTGTGTCTTGTTCAGATTTCTTGTCGATGGTGAATGTGAAAGAGCGGTCTTTCTTCAATACCATTGTTTGAACAGTATTACCGAGTTCATCCGCTGTACCATAACGATTGACACCGCTTGTTGTGTAATCGTTCATTTGAGACGTAGGAACAGAATACACTTTAACTGTGTCAACTCCAGTAAAGTCGAAATCTTGGTTAATGATACCAGTTGAAAGAGCTTCTTTTGTGAAGCGTTCATCAACTTTGTTGTCAAATTTCTGTGCGTAGTTAACAACCATGTTTTAAATACCTCTTTTCTTTTTATACGCTGTCAAAACCTTCAAATAGAGCTTTATCTTCTGCGCTAATATCCTGCCCGGCGTCCGCTGCCGGATTCCCCGGAACAGTGATATTTGGGTTTTGCGGCTCGCTTTGAGCTTGAAAAAGGTAAGGGCTTGTCTCTCTTAGACCGTTGATAGTTTCTTCTAGGACAGGTTTGCCGTCCTCGCCTAGTTCGATTTTATCTAGGTCAATAAACTTCATAAGATCCTCAGAGTTGTAAGCTCCCACGTCCTTCAATGCCAAGGCTACCGCATTAGTTTTCTTAACTTGAGCAAGGTTAGCTTCGTTCTCAGTCTTGTAAGTGTCGAATTGAGCTTGTAAGTCCGCTAATTGTTGCTTAGCTTCTTCACTTGCTCCCTCTTTAGCTTTCAAGTCTTCGAGCGCTTGGCTTTGTTGCTCAAGTTGCTGTTTAAGGCTGTCGTTCTCAGCTTGTAGCTCAGACTTAGCTTGTGATTTAGCGTTCTCAATACCTGCACCGTACGCTTGCATGATATTGTCAATCACACTTTTATCTGTGATACCAGCTTCAACCAACATTTCACGTTTTAAACTCATGTCTAAAACTCCTTTGTTTTACGTCCGGTGGACTGTATTAGCCTAGTTTTACGACATTCGACAGGTCATGATAGTCTAATTCCTATCAGCCAAGATTACGGATCACCAGCTTTCTTTTTTTGTTGCTTTCGCAGTTCGATTTCTGCTTTAGCTTGGTTGAATGGGTCATCGTAGTACCTCTCTCTCGAATAGTCACGATATAGAAACGGGTATTGTCTCAGATAGTCCCTCATAGCCGCTTGCTGCTTTCTGACTTGCCCTTTATATTTGCTTATCAGCTCGTCATCCTCTAGCTTGTTAGCGACGTGAAGCAACTCTTTAGATTTTCTGATAGAACGTTCTATGGCTCGTTGCTTAGCTTGAGCATTGGCGTTCTCTATCGCTTGCTCTGGTGTTAGGTCCTTTAGGTGTTCTGGTAAGTCCGGCTTATAGTTAGCACCAACAACAAACGGTGTTATCTCATGGCGGCAGTTGATGCCAAGGCAACCGCCTGCACTCCCGAAACCGTAATCGGATAGTGAGTAGATGCGTTCGCCTTTCTCGGTCCTAGCAGGGCCATGCGTAACTATTTGATGCTGCAATGGGGCGCACATTTCACGAGCCGTTGACTTCATCGAATAGTAGAACGTGTCGATACCTACTTCCTCAGCCGGCGCCATTCTAGCTTCACGATAGACCCGCCATGATGTTGAACGGATAACCGTCCTAGCGTATGTGTCAGCTCTCCAGCGTTTCCCTTGCTTGTCAGTAAAACCATAGAAGCCCTTTTCAGCCCATTTCATAACCGTAGTAGATACGGCTTTGTTGGGGCTCATAACCCCAGTGACAACCTTGGCCACTGTTTCCTCAACTATGGACTGATAGACCTTTCTGACACTGACTGGCAGTGTTGTATTGATAAGGTTGTTGATATCCCCCATAGTCTGATTGACGTAGTTGGCTAAATTAATCTGGATAAGATTGTTATCCACAAAGTCACCGCCGCCCATTGAATCTAATAGCTGGGTTTTGGTGTCCTTGTATATCTGGTAGCCTTCGTTTTGAATGACATATCTTAACTGCTGCTCAGCTACTCCAGACCGTTCAGCGATAAGCTTGATATTTTCATCGTTGAGTAAGCCCATCTCGCTCATTTTCTCGATTTGCCAGATATAAGGGTTATCCTCAAGGCTAGCACTGCCACGCTCTCTGATACGGTCAACAACTTGGTCGAATAAGTCCATTGTCATTTGATGATAGATGTCAGCGACACGGCTAGCGTCTAGCATTAGCTGCTGATCATTTAGCTTGATTGGTTTCTTATTCGCCATAGGTTATCACTCCCCGTAAATCGACTTATCTTCTAGACTTCTATCGTTGTTGGCTTCTTCAATAGTGTTGCCGTTGATTTCTGCCTTGATTGCCTTGGCTTCCTCTGGTGTCACGTTAAGCACCTTTTCAATAGCCATTGTGTCAGTGCCAAAGCCTGCGTTAACTACCTTAATCCAGTAATCAAGCTCTGCGTTTCGGTCAGTGAAGACACCATCATCAAGGTTAACGCTGATAGCGTCCATCTCTGGAATTGAGCCGCTATATAAGCCGTAAGCTTTAGCAAGCTCTAGCATTGATATGATTAGCTCTCTTAGTGATTGCTCGACCAGTGAGACAATACTGTTGCGTATTTGATAGGTGTCTGAGTTCTCACTGACAATCTCTGTAGCTGTCTTCATGCTCTTTCCGTCGAATGTAAACATCCCAGCGGACACACCTAACTGCATTTCAAACAAGCTCAGACCCTCGTTGATAGCCTTGATATAATCTTCTGAACGGATAGGTGTAGTAAGGTCGGTAATCTTAACGCCGCCGTCAATATCGTTGCTATCGAACTGTTCATAGACGTTCTGACCTACTTCAAATTGATGTCGAACAACAACCTTGCCCCCTTCTTCTGTATAGGTAGGCTGAATCAGTTGAGCAGGGACAGCAACACGACGCTGCCCCATTTTGACCTCCCACAGAAACTGGTCGTAGGTCTCGTTTAAGAAATCAATCGTAGTCTTAGCATTGTCAAAGATAGAAAGACCGAGAGGGCTATTGATATCCTTGTTATTCATGCCGGGGGCTTTCAGATAGGTAAATAGTGGACGGCTTAAACCGTGCAATTCCACTGATTCCTCTAGGTCCTCATAAACTTCTGATAGTGGCACCCTCTGGCCTACAATGTTTTGATTGTCCGAACGATATAGCTCGTTTGATACGGTATATTTGCCATCTTTAGACCACTCATGAAGCTCAATTAGCGTGTAATAGATTACTTTCTTACCTTGACCTTTCGTGGTCTTCGTAACGATAGCAGCACTCGAAACATCTTGCGTGTTTGATTGTAGCGGCAGAAAGACCGGCGCTTGCACAAATGACACTCTGACTTGCTCACCGTCGATATAAGGACGCATTGCAAGACCACCGAGGGCCAGACATGACTCTAGGTAGCGTTCAAAGTTCTTTGTAAAACGGTCGTTATTAAGCTGCTCTTGAATGAACTTGTCAGCCACTGCATCATCCACCTTGATTTCAGCTTGTTCGTTGAATACAAGGCTAGCAATCTTCTTTGAAGCGGTCCTAGCAATAGGCAAGTGATTGAACGCCCTCTTTTGAGGTGTGCCGTTGCTATCTGTGTACTTGATAAGCGGATATTTGCCGGCAAAGTATTTCAAACTCTCCCTAATGCGGTCATATTCAGCGATAGACACGGCAATTTTGGGGTGGTCTGTGATATTAGTTAGACTTTCCGTTGTCATAACGTATTTACTCCTTGTGAATAAGTCTTTAATGGTCTGTACTATTCCCATTATTAGCTCCTTTAAGCCTTCAAATCCAACGCTCTAGCGTTGTCTAATACGAAATATTTGAATTCATCGACGGTGTGGTCGTCCTCTTTGATAACTTTAGGGTCGTCAGTATGTATCGTCTTTTCGTCGTAGCGATACATCTTGTGTTCTTCGTAGAATATCTTGTTACTTGGTATATCCAGATAATAGAAACGCCCCTCGGCTAATAGACTGATAACCATATCAACCATGGTCTGATTTTTCTTCTTAGCTACCGGGTGCCAGCGTTCCCTATAGTCTTTGAAATACTGGTTACGAAGCGCACCTTCTGCACTATCAATGGTCATTTTAAGTTTAGGCACTCGATACTGCTTCATAATCTTTTCAATGAAGTCATGGATCATAACAGTCAGCTCGCTAGGTGCCTTCTTGACGACTTGACCAGCCGGGCTGTAATAGAATGTATCTAATAGAATCACATTACCCTTTGCAGTCAGACCATAAGCACCGCACGCTGTAGCTGATTGTTGGTGTCCGGTATCGAGTGCGAACGATATCCCGATAAGTCTATCGTCTGTTGGTAGGCTGTCGATAGCGTGGAATGTACTCATGTTATACACTTGATTCCCAAGCCCCACAGCTTCACCAAGATACAAATAACGGTAATAGTCGTAATCGTTCTGTTTGATACGCTCTATATCCTCTAACATTTGCTCTGTCACAAAGCCTAACTTATCATCAAGGTAAGTGCTTGAGTGTGCTAGATAGTTGTCATTAGTCTTGATGTCCTCAAACCATTCGTTAATCCAACTATAAGGGTTCCTTGGTGGATTGTAAGACCAAAAAAACTGCACAAACGGTGCCTTCTCATGTTTCTGTCGCATGAAAGTGACGTTTGATTGGTCGAAGTCCTCAGCGTTGTTAAACTCAGCTGCTTCCTCGTACCAAACGGCAATGATATTTCCGATGTCGTTTGATTTCAGTTTCTGGAAGTCGTCTTGACCGTAGAAATAGAAGGTTGAACCAGTACGCTTATGAACAATCTTAAACGGGCTCACAGTAGCTCTGAAATGATTGTCCAGACCAAATAGACCAATAGCCCATTGAACCTTATTAAACACACTGTCACGGATTGTATTTGCTACCTTACGAATGACAACCACATTAGCTTTCTCACCTTGCATAATGTATTTAATCATCATATAGACAAGCTTTAGAACAATAACCGACGACTTAAAAGAGTTCCGTCCACCTTTAAGCACGTTGTAAGGCTTTTGAGACTGCCAGACTACCTTGAAATGCGGGTTAACGTTCTTCTGAATATCAATCGTTGTCATCCGGGATATCCTCCCATGCGTTGACAATATTGAGGTTCATTGTCCCCTCGACACCACTGTCAAGCTGCTCTCTTAGCTTTCTGATTTCTAGCTCTAACTTCTCGGACTGTTTAGCCGTTGGATAACGTTTCAAGATTTCAACAATCGCCTTGATAACTGTATTGTTGTCAGCCTTCTTCATTAGCCTTTCAACTTTACCAGTCAAGGGGTTCATCATCAAGACTTCTTCGTCTCGTTTTCCTCTAGCAATGTCGGATAGGATGGACAAGGCTTCTTTTGCACTCATGATATTTGCATCGTGCATTTTCTCGACTTCACCTTGAATAAAGCGTTTAATCTCAACATTTCTCAACAGTCTTTCACTCTGTGAGCTTGCTGTTCTTTCGCTATATCCAGCGTTAATCGCTGCCTGCGTTCCATTGCCTAATTTGATATACTCACTAGCAAATAATTTCTGTCGTTGATTTAGCCCAATATGTCCACCTCCTTCGCTGCTAGATTTTTGTGCATAAAAAAGACAACCCACAATGTGAGCTGTCTCTGATTTTCTTCGATAATATAATAATACCACTTTAAACAGTTGTTAGACACCGTGAATTATCCGTCAAAATACCGTCATTTCAACATTCTACAACTAATTTGCCATCTCTATACAATTCTGCAAAAGCTAGGATAGCATTATTAAGTAGCTCTTGAAAAGCCGTCCTTTCAAAACCGATTGCCTGGGCAATTTGCCAGTTTGGTTTGGGTGGATAAGCTAGATATTTCTCTATCAGTATTCTGCGATAGTCTGGACGATATAGCCCGCTTACTGCTTGTTCTATGGCTTCCAGCTCGTTCATTGCGTCGACACGTCTGACTGCGATATTTTCCACTGGTCTGCTCACTCCGTTGCCACCTCTTGGCATGAAAGTGAACTCTTGTGTAATCTTCTGCTCAGCGCTATCGTGTGCAATTTCTCGCCATCTTGGATATTCTCGAAGTTTACGCTTGCAACCTCTGATAGTTGCTTTCTCATCAATTTCCGGCAATAGCATTGTTCTATCCTCTTTGATATAATAGTAGTGTTGATTTTCAAAGAGTGCCGGCCATTGTGTCGGTCTTTTTTTATTTTCTTCGGCTCAAGTATTAAGAGATATGAAAAGATTGAGTTTGTGAGCCTTGTTGTCACCTCCTTTCTAGCCATCGACACCAGCAAGGTCTTTGGCTTTTTAGTAATGCAAGATATCAATAAGAAAGAGGGTGTTTCACATCCTTTTTTCTTAAATTTGCTGGTTTTGTTTGGACAAGGTCTGTCAGCTTGTCCGTTGTTAAAAAAGTGTCCAAGCCACTAAAAATCTATATTCATTTTTTAGTGTATTTTGACAGACAATGACTGGCAAGAGGAATCGAACCTCTTGAGTAACCATTCCAGCCTAGATATAGACGAAATCATTATCGGGGATATTCCCCTTTCGTTTTTGAAATAATACAAGAATTAAGTCGGATGAATTATGGAGATTTCTGTCTATATCTAATTAAGTGTGCAGGCATAAGCCTTGAATAATCACGTTACCAGTAAGACGTTTTAGATTTGGGATATCTATTAGAGGGGGTTCCTCTTTTCTATATTTAAATTTACTGGATTTGGGTGCATCCACGACCAGTCACGCTTCCGCTGATTTGAATGAAAAAAATAAAAAGGATTCCTCTTTTCTAATATGTATTGACTGGTAATAGCTAGCAAGGGAGTCGAACCCTCATAAACCGTTCTAGCTACACGCCTAACGCATAGGCTTTATAAAGTGCTTTTCTTACAGTTATTTTATTACGTCCAACTTTGCCCCTGGTCCGATATTTGAGAATGATGCGATCAATCTCGTCATCTAGCTTTTCGGGCCATTCATAGTTATTGAAAACATAACTAGCAATCTTGGTGAATAATTCTCTGGAAAGTAGCCCTTCCATTTGAATGGCTTTCAAAGGAGTTAAAGCAGCTTTCTCCAAATAGCACTGATTGAGGGCGTTTTGGGTTTGGTTAGCTTTCTTCTGGTCGCAGCCCTTGACTTCTCTAATGTACTTGTTTAGGTCGCTAGGGTGTTCCTTGCGTAGTTCTTCCACTTCTGCACGAAACTGCTTGAACAAGCCTTCTGGCAGTCCTGCGTTGGTTTTCTCCAACACTGGGCGCGTGGTTTTACCTCTCGTATAGTGTTTTGACAGATAACTTTTAAGGTCGTTGAAAAGCTCGTCTGAAATGATGCCTTCTAGCCTATCAACTGTTCGAGGTGAGATTATCGCACGTTCCATGACCGCATTATTGAGTGCTTGCAAAATGATAATCGCTTGTTTCTCACTGCACTGTCTGACTTTTTGAAAATGCTGCTTATAAGAGCCATTTTTGTGCGTCTCTCTCAGTGTTGCATGTTCATCAACCAACCGCTGATATAATTCCGGTGTCAGTCCTGAATATTTGTAGGTTTTACTCATGAGCCTCGCTCCTGTATCACTTGGCGGTCTACGGCATATCCCTCTAATGTTATTCCAACGGCTTCGAATGGGGCGTATTCGTACACAGCTCTCTTAACCGCCATTGTCGTAAGCACTCTTGTATTTCTTAGACCTCTACCGCAAATAATAGCTACATCTCTCCTAAAGCGTTTTCGCTCGAAAGCCATATCATAAAGTTTAGATACATTTCTCATTACCGTTTTCTTTTGTTGACGTTTGTTCATTGTTTCACCTCTGCTAGCTCTGGATGTTCCCATATATTCCCGATGATTTCTCTTGAATCAGCTATGCTGCATAATCGTTCAAAATTATTGTATCTAAGCAAACTATTCGTCCACATTCCTAAGTCAATATTGAATTCGACTACACCGTTCAACAGTCCGTCTCTTATCCCAATAATATCCCCTTCAAAGATTTCTTTGCCATTTTTATCAGTCAGTCCAGTTGATTGCATGAGAACAAGATCATTGTTCACAATCCATTCATTTGACTCTGAATCTTCATCAAGTATCCAAATGCATGAATCACCAACCATTACTTCTGATGGGCTATACATGCGGCATAGCGAGCCGCTATCATACGCTCTAAATCTAGGTATCATTGTCCTCGCCCCCTCAAGTAGCTAGGAATATCATCCCCAACGTTAACACTGTCGTACTGCTCCTTGCTGACAAGGAATTTCCCGTAAGCTCCGCAATCGAGCGTGTATAGTTTCCCGACCATAGATTTTCCAGTAACCTTGCCATGCAATTCAACTGCATTATCTGCCTTATGGATAACCACTGTCTCGATAGGTCGGTTAACCACTCGTAGGACGGTAGTCACGTTAATGGCTAGGGACACCACTAGCAGAATTGTGGCAATGGTTAAATCTTTATGTTTTTTCATTCACAAACTCCTTATATACTTTCTCAAAAATCTCACAAACCAACCTTTGAGGGATGTTTGACCTCTCGTTGTATGATTTCGTCCAATCTTGAAATTTAACGTCATTTGCTTTCTTTTCGTTTTTTAAATTCAACTCAATGTTTCCAGAAAATCGTGTCGGTTTAGAAATTGGGTAGTTGTCATAATTGTTATACCTTGTAAAATTTTCAAAAGGTATTTCGAAACCTAACACCCTTTTAATGTATTGCCAGATTCTTCCATACGCTGGGTTTTCAATAATCCAATACTTTGGTTTGTATCGCTTAATGATTTCAACTGTATTGAAAATACATAATTCACCATTAATGCGTTTCATGAGTTGCTTATTTGGGTAATATTTGTATCTATCAAAGTCCTTGTAATCTCTGACAGTAAAAATCGACAAGGGTTGTTGTGGTTGAAACAGTGCATCTCCTTGCTCTTGTTTCCAGCACGCATTACCTCTGTCCATAGCGCTAGCATTAGACCAACTTTCACACGGTGGACTAGCAATGATTAGATCTGGTTTAGGCAATTTGTCCAACGTGTCGAAAAGAGTGTTATTCCCAAACAAACGACTGTAGTCAGCTAGGTTTAGATTGATGAAGTGGTTGTTCTTCTTTTCAATATCAATACCTATTGGGTAGATTTCAATATCTTTATCTAATTTCTTAACGCCCTTGGTATATGATCCATTCCCACTGTCAAATAGCGCCCATACCGTCATTTTATAAGTCTTCCTCCTTGACGAATGTTCCATTTATCATTTTTCCTTTCCGGTTTTTAATTTCTTCGTATGCCAAACCGAGGCATTCTGTAACATCTAGGTCTAACTGGTGAGCTAGTACGATGATTGTTACCAGCGTGTCACCAATAGCGTCTTTAAGCGCTGCTTGCGGTTCCGTGAATTTAGTCGGTTTCAAGAGTACATCCCGAATTTCTCCGACCTCTTCAGTGATACGCATCCACTGTATCTTAGGGTCTGCTTGCTTTAAGTTGCGTTCATCAGCCCATTGGTTGATTTTATTTATTAGGTTGTTCATTTTTATATACCTTCCATAGCCATGCTACTAGCAACATTTCTGATGCAACTAATAGCCCTAGCACGATTACGAGCAATATTTGGACAATGCCCTCAAACATCATTTCACCTTCTTAGTACTTGTTATTTCGTCAGATAGAAGTATAAACGGAATTGCCACATATAGCGTTTTGGGAAATAAATCTTTCTCGCCAAAATAATCTAGTGGGACGTCAGATAGATGTAGCGCTGTTGCACCTTCGTTATCTTCTTGTTGAACGTAGTCGATTTTTTCAACATTAATCAACATTTTCTTTTTACCACCGCCATAATTGATAGGTGCTACTTCGATAAACCTTGCCACCTATTCCACCTCCTTAACTTCCACGCCTTGGCAAGAGAACACCCATCCAAAACCAGCATCTTCTAGCTCTTTGCGGGTGAATTTAGTCTTACGGCAATCAAATACAGAACCCCAAAAGATACCTCTATCTTCTTCGCAAAGAAATTGAGGAAACCCATTGTAACGAGCAGCTTTCATTTTAATTCTATACTTCGTCTCTTCCTCGACTTCGTAGCCTAAAGTCCAAGCGAGGGCGAAAGTTTCTTGGTTTGTCTCTGTTCCTAGAAATTCTTTTAGTTTTGAACAATCTTCTTGACTTTCATAATTGTAAAAATCTATATCACTAATAAATAAAGCCCGCCCCAGATTAACGTTAGTAAATTTACAATACTTAATCCAATCTGCCACAAACTGCGGAACGACTGGCTTAGGAAAGAATGAGTCATACAAGTCTTCTGCGTACGATACAGAAATCTTCCCTACCTTCGATAGCATTTGTATTGCTTCTTGTCTATCCATCACATTCCACCATTTCCACCTTATACTTCCTTGCATTGCGATATTTCAATCCCAATCTGTGCATTTCGTTGATTGCTTCATTCTTCGTCTGGAAGACATGCTCACTGTCTTCCATATTGTCGTAATATACGATAACCTTGTATTTCATATCTCTACTAATCTCCTTCCGTTCTCACTGGTTCTTCGAGCGTATACTGGCGTACCATAGTACCCAACAGTGCTAGGGGACACCCCCAATTGTTTAGCAATTTCACGCTTAGTCCCCGTTGCTAGCAATTCTTCACCCTTATACAGTGCGTATTCCTTTGTTCGCATAATTCCACCATCCTTGCTAGTAATTCCTTGTCTGGTAACTGCTCCAGTGTTAGAATTCGGTTGAGCTTCTTGGCATTGATTCCTAGCTTAGCGCTGATATATTCCATATCTTCGTGATTAGCCCAGAACCATCTCGAAAACTCTTGCGTTTGACCTAAAACACTTACATGGTCGTAGCTTCCTGGTGCATATACACCGACTAACTTGTCTTTATATTTGCTATTCATTCCAATTCCTTGATATCTAATTCAATGCGTGGGTTAGGACTGTACTTCTTGCGAGCTATTAAACCACAAACAATACTGTCATCCGTCCAAACAATCCCTTTCTTATCCACTTTGTTGTAACCAGCATTTGAAATGCTGTCAAAGAGTGCTTTTACCAGATTGTCAAGGTCGGGTTTTCTGGAATGCCAAAGCCTTTCAGCCATGAATTTCTTGAATCTGTCCCACGTTTTAGCTCTCGCTTTTGGTGTGGGCTTTTTTGATACACTCAATGGAGCTTTCATGTAAAAGGTGACATCAACCATAATCGGGCCGTCAAAGAATTGTCCGTCGTATTCCTGCTCGATAAGTTGCGAACATTGACGACGCCATGCCTTCATTTTAGGGTCTTCATAAGTTCCAAACTTGCTGAATCGTGGCCTTGTTTGAGGTTTAGGCTCGATATTTAAAGTCATCTTCATGCTTCACCTCAGAATGGCAACATGTCATCGCTGATATCCATGGGGTTACTGTTCCCGTATGGGCTGTTATCTCTTGCAAAGTTTGGTCCTTGCTGTTGCGGTGCTTGTTGACCATAAGGTGCAGCATAGCCGTTATCGTTGCCAAACGCTCCCGATGTATTGCCTTGAGTGGCATTGCTACCTTCACGCGCCGCACGGCTTTCCAACATTTGGAAGTTTTCAGCGACTACCTCAGTCACATACACTCTTAGACCTTGCTGATTCTCATAGCTACGGGTCTGAATGCGTCCAGTAATGCCAATCAATGCGCCTTTTTTAGCCCAGTTAGCCAAATTCTCGGCTTGCTGGCGCCAGATAACGCAGTTAATAAAGTCGGTTTCACGCTCGCCGTTAGCGTCCTTGAAGTTGCGGTTAACCGCTAGGCTAAACGTAGCTACTGCAATGTTATTTCCAGTGTATTTAAGTTCTGCGTCTCTGGTCATACGACCAACTAATACAACGTTATTAATCAATTTGATACCTCTTCCCTATTCACGGCTTAAAAAATCATCTAGCGTCAAAATTTCATGTAGCTTTTTCTGTGATTTGCAATAATCACAATGCCCACACTTCTTAGGTTCTTCGTTCCCAAGCGATACTTGATACACTCTAGGGGCGTGCTCTGTAATGTATTTAAGCCCTTCTTCCAGCCATTCTTCAGTCAATTCAATAATTTCCTTATCTGGCTGTTTCTCTTTCGATACGGCCACGATAAACGGCTTGAATGTTGGATAATCCATTTGTCGTAGCAATTCTAAATAAGTCCCTAGTTGGACATGATATTGAAACCCTAGAATGTTATTGACTGCCGTTGGTACTTTGGCACGCAATTCCTCTGACCATTCCTTAGTCCAGATGGATTTCATGGTTTTCAAATCGACTACATAGCCTTTTGAAAAATTGATACTATCCAACTTTCCCTTGAATGGCACGCCAGCGATAAAACCAGTGACAATCTTTTCTTTTTCGACTTTATCGCCTTTTTTACCGTGGTAAAGATTGTTGAAAAGCGTGTCGTTATTCAATGTGTCGATAACTTTTTCAGCCAGTTTGAAATCAGATAGCAATCCGTAAGGTTTGCGGCTTGAGAACAAAGCCTTTTTGTTATCCTCTTTAAATTTCTCATGAGCTTCTTCGCTCTCGAAGTAGCTATGGACGTAGTTTCCAAATAGTAGAGGTTTTTGATCTCGTTCATCGTCCCAGATACCATCATCAATAGCTTTAGCTCTGGCTTCACATTTCATATATTCCTTGAAACGACTTACAGACATATAGGTTTTGTCAGAATAATAATTATCATCCGTCAAGATTGTTAGTTCAGTCATTTTCTACCTCTTTGATTTTGGTTGAATCACCTTCGAATAAGCTAACTTCTTCGATGATTTCACCAGTTTCAGCGTCTACGCTTTTATCTGTTTCAGATTCAGCTTCATCGCTCATTAGGTCGCCCAAAAGTGTTTGAGTGTCCTCGTTTTTTGGCGTTACGTCGATAGGGTCAGCTTTGACTTCCTCAGATTGATTGTCTGAGATAAGACCCTCTTGCATTTCGGTTGAGAGTGGCGCATATTTGCTCAAAATGCTCTTGAGCACAGTTTTTTGAGCCATAGCGTCAAAGTCAGTAGACCAAGGCCCTCTTGCATAAGTCTTTGAAAAGCGTTTACCGTGGCTCTCTGCTTGTTCCTTTGTCCAGAAAGTCAACTTTTTAAAGCCATTGACTAGCTCAAAAGTTGCAAAGTAGCCATAGACTTCATCTTCCGGCTGAGTGAAATCAATATCCAATGTTTCAAATAGTGGGTCATACGATTTGAATTGTGCTTTGTAGACCTTGCCGGAATTAATGGCCTTAAATTGACCAGAGCGGATAGCTAACTGGATAAGCCCTTTATATCCAAGTTGGAATTGTGCATCTTGTTTGTAAGGAACGATGTAAGCAAAGCCCAAACTTGGCTCAATCGGCAAGTTGAGGACTGCCGCCTTCATTGCTGCTGTCATGATTGAGGTGTTGCTAGCTCGTGCCAGCAAATTGTTGTTATTCACGATTGACAAGAGACTTGCGGTAAACTGTCGCTCATTCCCGTTGAGTACCTCTTGAAATTTCTGTTTAACCGCTGGTGTGTTAAAAAAATCTTTGTGTGCAAGTTGATTTGTCATGTTTCATCTTCCTTTTTGATTTAAATACCCTTATTTCGCATTTTAAGGGGGTGTGATGCAATTTTAACGGCGTTCTGTCTATTTATACCACCCAACAAAACACACGCCTTAAAATCGATTTTAGATGGGTTTCCTAGTGTGCGCTAAAAATCTGTGTTGATTTCTTAGCGAAATACATATATTCATTGATCTTGCTGATGAATGAGTACAGATCTAGCTCGTCCATCATTTTCTGTTTATGCTCTTGTGAGAATACAAGGCCATGAATACGCTCGTAGTCCTCAAAGAGCTTTAGTTTAACTTCTGTTTCTGTCAAAGCATCATCCTCTTATCTTGCTGTGTTTTAAATTGGTATACATGCTCATTCGTCGTTCCAAGTCCTGTCTTTTTGAAAATTCGAGAATAAACACGCTTGCCGTAAGTGCCCATGATGTCCCGTGGGCTTAAGTTGGTCGTGATGATGGTCTTGGTACGCTTGTTCAAAATGCTGTACAAGATACCATTTGACCATTCTGTCACTTTCTCAGTGCCCACATCATCCAGCACTAGCCATTCAGCTTCCGAAATGCGTCTGATGTATTCAGCTTCCAGGCTGAAATCCTCTTTGATTTTGGCTAACAGGTCAACGATGTTGATAAATAGCCCCATCTTTTTCGTGTGATCCGACAAAGCCTTAAGTGCTGAATAAGCTAGATGGCTCTTCCCAACACCAGTATCACCAATGAGTACGATATTGTATTCCTGGCCATCCAGATAACCTCTGAGCTGACTTCTAACATTTTTTAAGTCTTCTTTCTGCTCTCTGGTCGCCGCCTTGTAGTTGTCAAAACTGGCAGTTTTTAAATCGTCATCCAGTAAGCTGAAATCTTTGAGAAAGTACAAGCGTTTCTGCTCTTGCTCACGTTCGTACTGTTCTTGTGCTTTGATAGCATTCTGTTGATCTTGTTCTTCCCTATGGCACAGTTCACACACTGTGTAGGGTTTTGAATTCGGAAACTGAATCGTGACATAGTGCCGTTGGTGCTTATCGCAGTATTTATCGCTAACCGTCATATACTGCCTTCGCATTTGCTTAGCTGTGCTTTCTAAACTCATAAGCATCACCTCTAGTATTTGCTACAAGCTGGACCAAATTTTGGTTTATCGCTATTTGGTTTATTGGATTGGAAACTAATCTGTTCCTCTCGCTGTTGGGCTACGGTTTTAATTCCATTCTGTGCCCAAGACTTCAAGATAGAGTTAACATAGCCAAAAGAGCGTTTAGAATTATCGGCTGCTTTATCAATAGCTATCTTGATTAAATCTGGCTCTAATCCATCAATAGCTTGATAGGCTTCAATCTGTTGAAGTTGGAAACCATCTAATAGACCGATTCGATTTTGATAATAGTCAAAGATATTGAAATCTGATTTATCAGCAGCAGAAGATAGCTTCCTATTCTCTACTTCTTCTTCTATCTCTTTTCTATCTCTATCTCTATCTCTATCTCTGGTGGACGAATGTCCGGACAAATGTCCCACCTCTATAGTGGACAAATGTCCCACATCTTCTAAAACCGCTTGGTTGTCGCTTTTTTCAAGCTTGATTTTGTCTCGATAGCGTCGTTTTCGTTCAGCTTCCGTCGAACTCTTACCGATGAAGTTTTGAATCTGCAACATATAGATAGCACCATCATCCATTACTTCGACCAAACCGAGCTTTTGGAAAACATCCATAGCTTTCTCGATCGTCCCGACGTTGTGCCGTGTTACTGTTGCTAAAACTTCTGCACTATAAGGAATTGCGTCGTTAAACATCAACTTACCATCACGCTTTAAACTTCTTAAGTACAGTTTTAGCAAGATATTGCTATACAGATAGCCATCTTGCATCGACTCAAGGATTATCATTTCCTCTGTTTCGAAGAAATCTTGCTTGAGTCTCATGTAATAGTATTTTTGATTGTCTGCCATATTTAATGCCTACCCTCCCACCGCTTTATTTATTAATTGATCATTTTTTTCAAAAATGCTTTGATTTCGTCTCTTGTAACTTCTTTACGTTCAGTGCGTTCGAAGTCAGAACCGTCAAGTTTAGTTACGTTGTATTCAACTTCCACGATAAGCACTTCGCAGCCAAACGCTTCAGCAAGCTTGTCGAATTCGTCTTTTTGTTTTTCATACGACTCAATCGGAACATGTAGAGCATCTCCTAAAACATCGCCGAATTTCAATTCAAATGCCAGAGTAGTTCTGTCCTTGTAATTTTCAAGAAATCCATCTTTTTCAGCGCTGTAAAATACGACTTGTTTGTTATTTTCTTTCATGATTATTCTTCCTCACCTTCGTTGTACTTCTTGAAACTCAATGTCAAACTTGTGATACCTGCTGCGATGACTACAAGACCAAGAGTTGACATGATACCTTCTTTCTCACCAGTGTTAGGCAAGGTAGCTCTGTAAACGGGTGTATTTGCCACCTCAGACGGCTCAGAATCGAGCTTGTAAGTTACTTCGGTAGTTTCTACCTCTTTGACCTTCGGAGCGTCTACGGGCTTGCTAGGCACCTCTTTAGGCGTGCTTGGTTTTTCTGGTGTTGGTTTAGTTGGCTCTACTGGAATTTCCAATTCTGGCAAGTCCAAAACTGGTGCATCAAATGGTACGACACCTCCAGACCATTCTGGCTTATCAATGCTAGGTGCATCGAATGGAGTAGTTCCGCCATGCCATTCAGGAATCTCTACGACTGGTGCTGGTGGCATGAGTGGGATATCGTTGATATCAATTGAAGGCTTATCGTAAACCGGGGCATCGTTTGGAATTACACCACCGTTGAATTCTGGTTTGTCGTATTTCGGAGCGTCAAATGGTGTAGTTCCACCGTGCCATTCAGGGATATCGACTTTTGGCGCATCGTGTGGAATTTCCCAAACTGGTTTGTTCTCACCAGACGCATCACCACGGCCACCGACAAGCTGAATTTTTTGGTATGCAACAGAACCATCATTTTCAGCTTTTAGCTCAATTTTGTTAGTTGGATTAGTTGAGTCCTTAACAGCGTTTACGAGTTTAGTTTTGTAGTATAGATAAATCATGTGGTCTAAACGGTCCATTTTGATTTCAAAACCATGCTCAGATTTTGAGATAGACTTAACTAAGTCCATAGCTGAACCTTTGTCAATCCACGGATCTAGACTTTCAATGTTCTTGATTTCAAAATAATCATCAACTAACTTTTGATTATCGCTCATTGTGTCAATGATAGCGACATTGTTCAAAACACGGTGAGCATAATTAACACGAGCTGTCCAATTAATCACAGTAGGGTCTTCTTTGTCTTGGAATCCCCACTTTGTGATAAGTTCATCTTTACCGATAGTCCCCTCTTCACCAACATTGGCAGTTACCAGTGTTCCATTAAAGTTGACTGTAATTGGCTTCCCTGGGACAACCTTATCTGTCCAGCTTGCATCAAGTTTTAGACTCATGCTCTTATTTAGAGGGTGAGTTTTGAAATAGTCGTTAAATACAGTGGTTACTTTGTTAGTGGTGGCATCCGCTGTAGCTTTACCAACCACCGCTTTCTCTGGATTGTGCACATCAAACTCGTAAGAGGTTTGGAATTTCACTTCTTCGGGCAGGTCAAAAGTAACCTTATCCCCCTCATTCACCGGCACATCATCCGGAATGTGAATATCTTTATACTCAACTTTAAACGGTGAGTATTTGCCATTGCCGTTAGGGAATGTCACTTCAACGTTAGGGTTTTCAACATTGATTGTGTCGCCTTCTTTAGTCACCGTAGTAGGTGCTGCTTCGACTGGTGCTGGAGTTTCCGCAATAGGTTGCGCTTCAACCGGTGCTGGTGGAGTAAATACTGGTGTTTCCGCTACTGGTGCTGTTTCAGCTGCAGCCGCTGGTGTTTCTACTGGTGCCACTGTTTCAGTAGATGGTGTAACAGTTACGTTTCCAGCGTTGTCAGCAGTGTAGACATTTGCAACCGCCGGTTGTGTGTCTGCTACTGGTGCAGCAGTTTCGTCCGCTGATACTGTGCCGGCACCGATAAGCAATGCAGTAGCGAGAGCTAGTGTTCCGCAAAGCCCGTAGGCTTTAGATACAGTGAATCCTGGTTTTGCAATTGTTTGTGAAATCATGGTATAATCTCCTTATAGATGTTTTTTTCTTGCATGGGCCCTAACCCATGCTTTTTTTAGTGCTTCAATCCGCACCCATAGCCCACCGTTTCATGTTTTTTCAATGTTTTTTAGAAAGGTATGTGTGGGTAAAGTTTATATTTTTGGGGAAAGGTATAAGTTACACTCCACGGTGAGCCGTGGCTACGGATTGAAGATGGTAATCTTAACGGTTTCCGTATTTTGCCAAAAGCTCTTGTTCACGTTTTTTGCGAGCTTCATATTTGCGTTCATTTTCTTCGTATGGTGTCCATACTGGTTCGAAGAAATATTCTGGTTCTTGTTGTTTCTTGCTCCATAGCCATGCAAATAGTTTTTTCATTGTTATTTTCCTTTCTTTCCCTAACCGCACTAGAGAGCTAGTGTGGTAATGCTATTTAAATCTGTTTCTAGTTTTCCATTCGATGAAGGACTTGAAGCCTTCATAGTTGATGAAAACTAGTTTGTGCGTTGGGTTGAATACGTAGTTTTGGAAGTCTTTGTTGTCCCTCATTTCTCGAATGAGGTTCTTTGCCATCGACTTCCCCAGACCTTCCCATCGCTGCATGAGGTGGTCGTAGTCTCCCCACTCAGCCGTCTCGTTAACTCCGACTGGTTTGTAGGTGATTTCCATTGGTAGTCCTTTCTGATCTAAATTGTTAAACGTTCTTGATTAAGAAATTTGTTGATGAAATACTGCTGACCTTTGCCAGTAACTTTAGTTGTTGTGTTTGTCGTGGTATGCCCGTCAGCGTGGTTGATATTTGTCTTTTTTAACTCAAACAGACCTAGCTGCATGCTTTTCTGTGTTGGTTGATTCCAAGAATCTCCGCGTCGGCTAATTAGGTAGCCATTTGAACGTAGCCACTGAAAGAGCTTGTTTTGGCCAATATCAATCCCGTTTTGTTTCAAGATTTTAGCTAGCTCCCCGATTAGACAAGATGACTTGCTCGCACTGACAGCATCAGCAAACAGCACTTTAGGGCGGTCAGCTTCAATCTGTGCCTCCAGCTTGTGGACTTTCTTATCTGCCATGAGCAACGCCCTAGCCATGATTTTTTCTGGACTGTTGAAGTCCTTCTCAACTTGGATGAAGTATTCTCTGACTTCGTACCCTTTATTTGTTTTTGACATCATAGCTAGGTGTTCAGCCATTCGGATTGTAACAGCGTAATCTTGTAATTCTTTTGTTCCGCCGTATTGATTTTGCTGTGTAGTTGTAACTACGGAGCTAAAATCTTCGTTTTCTTTGAACATTTTGAAGTTTTGTTCAACCCACTGACTGAAACGGGTTTTGACTTCTAATGTTTTATGCAGTTGCCTTGCGCTAACGATAGGCTCATTATTTTTGTCTAACGTTACATTAATAAGTTCATTCATCGTCGTTTCCTTTCTTAATTTATTGTTGCGTTTCGGGAACGGTTTGCTTAAAAAAAATTCCGATTTCATCCCTACTGTATCCCAGCAAGTCGGCAAGTGTGATAAGTTCGTCAGCGGTAAATGAGATTTTTCCATTCTCTCTCTTATTATACTGATCACGAGCTAAACCCATTAGTTCAGCCATTTTCGCTTGAGTATAACCTTTTGCTACTCGCTCAGCTTTCACACGAAGCAAATCAACTTTCATAGATTACCTCCGTTTATTTAGTTTTTATTGCTTGTTCCTTAGAACAATTATAGTATACCTAACACGTTCCCATTTGTCAACACTAAAATAAAAAAAATATGAAAAAAGTTTATTTTTGGGAACGTATTGTGTATTTTCGGGAACTGTTGTATAATATTCTTACTATTAAATAAAAGGAAAAAGCGTATGAGAAACAACGAGGAAATTATTTCACTAATAAAAAGCTATTTAGATAATAGTTCTATGTCGATGTCTGAATTAGCAAGTAAATCTAGGGTGTCTAAATCGACTTTATCTAGGTACCTTTCGGGGAGTAGGGTTTTTCCTTTGAATAAAGCTGACGATTTTGCGAAAGCCTTGGGTATGACAACAGAACAATTTTTGAACGTTAAGCCAAGTTCGCAGAATGACAACCAAAACGCCCACGACATTGATGAAATCATAGCTAACGCTATGATGTTTGACGGAAAACCGCTAACTGATGATGATAAGCGGGCTATCCGTGGCATCATTGCGGGTTATATGAACAGTAAGGAAAAGTGAGGTGCTATGACTGAAAGTGAATTGCTTGAGCAGTTCAACGTGTCTCTTTGTGAGTTTAATTCTAGTCAGTGGCCCAGAAACGGCTTTCTTGACCCTATAAACAGGGTGGTTTATATCAATAAGGATTTAGACCCAGAAATACGTTTGAAGGTTATTTTGCACGAATTAGGGCACTTAGAACACAACTCTAAAGACTATGAGCGTCTGCGAGAGAAATATGAGGCTCAAGCGAATAGGAATATGATTCATGAATTGTTGAAAAACGAAAATCTGGATGATTTCAATTACATACACTTCATGGAAAAATATAATCTCACCACGATTTGTGATGAGACTTTTGTAAAAAATGAATATCTAAAACTAAAGGAGATTGAAAAATGTTGAGTAAATGGAAGAATTTGAAACGCTGGCAAAAGTGGGTGGTTGTGCTTGTCTGTTTGGCTGTTCTTGGGAAAGTTTTTGAAATAACCGGGCTTGCACCGAAAACGAAGACAGAACCAGTCAAGACAGTCCAAACAGCTTCGTCTTCTTCGAAGACAAAACCTAAAGCTAGTAAGCCGTCTAGCAGTGCCAAAGCGTCAAGCTCAAAGAGTGAGGAAGCGACTCCGAAAGAATCAAGCTCAGAACCAAGCTCGTCGGAAGATAAGCTAAAAGACATTACCGAGGGTCAAATGGGTAGCTTTATCGACTACTTCAAGCAAGATTTGACTGATAAAGGTCTGGATATTAGCACATATAGCTTTTACAACCGTAGCACTATTTTATATATGACTGTGCCCAATGAGTATAAAACATATAGCAAAGCTGATCTGCAGAATTTTGCTGATGGTATGCTTGCCAAAGAACATGAAGCATTCAATGTCTGGGCTGCAATCAACAATGTCAATTATGAACGCTATCCGATGTTTCACATTAAGACGGATGACGGTAATGCACTAGCTAGCCAAAAACTTAACGGAACAATGGAAGTCAAGGTTAAATAAGACAATGAAAAAAGCCCTATAATCTCCCTCGCCAAAGTTTGATTATAGAGCTTATGCATCACAGAAAAAACGTGTAAACTGGAAACAGCCTTACATGTCCTTTTCTGTACCCATTTTACCAAATAATAGGAGATATGACAATGTGGGTAGAACAATTACCAAACGGTAAATATAAATATTTTGAGAGATACAAGGACGCTTACACCGAGAAATGGAAACGGGTATCAGTAACGCTTAATAGTGGCTCGAATCGAGCAAAGAAAGAAGCTCAACGCTTACTGGATGATAAGATAGCCCAGAAAATAGAATCATCAAGCACTACTAATGTATCATTTCACAGTGCCTTCAATGAGTGGTGGGAATTTCATCAAAAACAGATTAAGTTAAGTTCAATCAAGAGCCTTGCAGCATCCGTCAAGCGAATATCTGACACTATTGAACAAGGAACTATCCTCTCAAATATCAATGTCCGACTTATCCAATCCTTACTAGACACGGAAGACTGGACAGATTCACAGAAATATCGTGCCAAGACCGTACTAAATACATTCTTCGATTATGCTATTGATCAACAACTCATTGGCGATAACCCATCGAGGAAGGCACGATTACCAAAGAAGACCAATAAACTTGAGAAACAGCAAGCTGCCAAGAATAAATACTTAGAGCCAGACGAATACAGTCGATTATTGAAAGAGCTCTACCGAAAAGACATAACGCTGAGATACGCCCTGGCGTGTGAGTTCATGCTTTTAAACGGTTGTCGGATAGGAGAGTTGGCTGGTCTAACTGTTTCAGATTACCACAAAGAGACACGCTCCCTAGATATCCACACCTCTTTCAACAGATATATCCCAGAAAACGAAGGGACGAAAACTGTCGCTAGTTACCGAACTACCTACCTCACTAATCGAGAAATGGAAATCATTGACCAGATACTAGAGTTGAAAGAGTTAAGCGAAACAACCAATTCAGATTGGTATCATAGCGATAAAATCTTCACGACTAACACTGGAAAGCCTATCCACAGCACAATCCTAAGTGCATCACTCCAACGGGCTAATGCCAGACTGGAAACACCTATCGACAAGCATCTATCCCCTCATATCTTCAGGCATACCACAATTAGCATACTGGCTGAAAACAATGTGCCCCTAAAAACTATCATGGATAGGGTTGGTCATGCTGATTCGGAAGTTACTACTAGCATTTATACTCATGTCACAAGAAACATGAAGGACCAAGCGATCAATGTTTTAGATAATATCATTACAAATAACCTTGCCCCTTCCTTGCCCCTCGGATAGAAAAAAAGAACCCTAGGTTTAACCTAGAGCCCTCAGAAACGTTGTTAAATCAACGTTTTATTTTTTCAAGTTGTAGAATGATTTCAAACCACGGTATTCTGCAACTTCACCAAGTTGGTCTTCGATACGAAGCAATTGGTTGTATTTAGCGATACGGTCAGTACGTGACAATGAACCTGTCTTGATTTGACCAGCGTTAGTTGCAACTGCGATATCAGCGATTGTTGAATCTTCAGTTTCACCTGAACGGTGTGATACTACTGCTGTGTATCCAGCTTCTTTCGCCATTTCGATAGCGTCGAAAGTTTCAGTCAAAGTACCGATTTGGTTAACTTTGATAAGGATTGAGTTAGCAGCGTGTTCTGCAATACCTTTTTCAAGGTAAGCTGTGTTAGTTACGAAGAAGTCGTCACCAACCAATTGAACTTTACCACCAAGACGTTCAGTAA
>ERZ773024.11-NODE-11-length-68077-cov-5.096660_pt1 | contig 68077 bp, 93 predicted proteins | sample MGYA00511667_ERZ773024 | MGnify/ENA primary metagenome ERZ773024 (study PRJEB29015, sample SAMEA2738117) | human oral metagenome | biome: human oral; feature: human-associated habitat; material: saliva | place: China | collected 2258 ... | reverse complement strand
AATTTGCTCTTACTTGTGATTGCTATTTTCGTGCGAATGCTCTTTTACACGGCATTTTGCTTGTGTTTACACCAAAGCACCGAGCACACCAAACCACTTTTCACATGTGTTCCCCATTCCTCACTGCAACATTGCCAACCATTGACCTTACCCAACAAACTGCACCACCTCACCACTACCCAACGCAACTACTATCACTATCATCACTCAGTGGCTCAGTCACTGAGTTACTACGTTACTGAGCCGTTATCAAAACGGCTAAAGAAAAAATGCAAATAAAAAAAGCCGTTACTAGAACGGCTAATTTTAGGCAATAAAAAAGCCTAGCATTATGTGCTAGGCTTAATTCTTTATTTCTTAACTTGTTTTTTGATTGCTTTTAGTGTTGCCTCAAGTGTTTTTAATATTGAGGCTTGTTCTTCTTCGTTCCATTGTGAAGAGAATTTCTCTTCAATGTATTTGAGTTCTCTTAAAATTTGATCTTCTTTTTTTCCTTTCCCTTTCTCTTTTTGCCCAATTTCACCATTGAGATCATTTCTTAATTCATCAAGGAATTTAACCAATGCTTGAAATTCAGGCATTTTATAGTTCACTTTGTCTTTAACCATTAAGCCTAATTCTACAACTTTATTTCTCAATGTTGCGTTAGTGTTGCGGTTATCAGTACAGAATACAAGGTTTAGTTCCTTATTTACTTCTAAATCTAAAGCATTGCAAAAACTTTCTAATTCAGGCGTGATCTCTTTTACTCTTACGCCTGTTTTGTTAGGCGTTACATCACCAAAAATCGCCTTGAAGCAATTTGCGTTTTCAGTGTTACGGTCTAAATCACTCAACAACAACGACACATAGAAAGGCTTGTTATTTCTTAACATTTCACGAATCTGAAATGCCGTTGAGTAGTTGGTATGTAAAGCGTCTTTTAAAGTTGCTTTTTCTTCATCAGTAAAAGCAATTTTTTCTGATTTTAATCTTTCGATCTCTTTTGCGTTTTTGTTTAAGATATTTTCTAATGCTTGTAATTTTTCATTGTAAGTAGTCATTTTTCGATCCTTATTTTTTAAAGTGTTTACTAATATTTAACTACTGTTTTATTTATCGCCTAAACAGTGAAAAAGGCTACTAATTAAATTTTGTATTTACGTGCTATTACATAACGGTTTTTATCACTATTTAAAATCACCCAATAACCGAATTTGCCTTTTGTTGCGTCAAACGCTTTAAAATTGGTGTTATTGCAAGCGTGTTCTAATTTGTCAAAATCCGCAAGTCTTACAACTTGCCCTAATCTATAACCAAAGAATTTAAATTTCTAATCATTTTAAAATACCTTTTTAAACCAATATCTAAACCGCTATTTTGCGGTGTTTTCGCAAAGGCTTATTTCCCTTTACTTGCCGTCTATTATATAGATCTATAAAACATTGTCAATAATTATTTATAGAATGTTTTTCGTTTGATTAAAAAATAATCAAGGCTACTTTGTGGGCGGTGTTGATAACTATCATCAGAACAGAAGGAAGAAGGGAAAGAATGATCGGTTGTGCTTGCCGTTCTGATAACGTGCAAGCATAACAATTCTCACAACTTGTAATCTTATGTGCGTAGTTCTTTCGTGTGCGGGCAAGTACGCCCCCCACTGGACACGCGCGTTTCCGCGGCCCCTTCTACTATCATAGGCTATACCGCTGTAGATATAAGGCACCCCCCACCTTTTTTGTATGTGTACACCAAATAACCAAACACACGTAAGAACTTTTCCTGCTGAGTAATATTTTCACCTACCCCCTCACCCCCTGCTGGTAACAAGTCACTAAGTCTCATATATGACACCCACCCCTGCCAAAACGACCGCACTTCTTCACCGATGAACATCGACCACAAATAAATATCATATAAGATATATCGCCCCCCTCACTGCCACCAAAAAATATCATAAATAATTTTTACTAACCCTATTGACACCCTATTCCTACCATCCTATAATGCACCCCGTAAGCGACGGTCTGAAGGAGCCTCGTTTACACGGCACAGAAGAGGGGCGTCAAACTTCCGTGCCAAATTAGCGAGGTAGAGCAGTAGTAGCTTGTTTGGTTCATACCCAAAAGGTCGTCAGTGCAAATCTGGCCCTCGCTTCCAATGCCAGTTCCATTGCCTTACCAATGGACGCAAGAGCACCCGCAAACTGGGGAGTGTGCTGGCACCAACGTCGTAGAGCCGGTGAGCAAGTGCTGTTAGTCCTACAGCAACGTGGGTGCAAATCCCTCCTACGACACCCAATGGGGGGTGTAGCATAGCGGCCCAGTGCACAGAGCTGTTAAACTCTGAGACGTCGGTTCAAATCCGACCACGCTCCACTTACACAACACGCAGAGATAGCTCAGTTGGTAGAGCGGTCGCCTGAAGAGCCTCGCGTCCCAGGTTCAATTCCTGGTCTCTGCGCCAATGTCGGGTTAGTATAATTGGTTATTATTACGGGACGCGCGTAACAAGGTTCCTGTAGATGTAGGTTCGAGTCCTACGCCCGACACCAATTTACGATACGTGCACTGCATACGCACTGCGTAAATTTACTTTATCAAACATATTTGAGCAGAGTGTGTTTGGCTAAGTAAGTTTTTCATGATGAAACCTTTATATAGGTCGTTCCTTAGGATTTAGCCCGATGTTTACCCACGGGCTATTTTTTTGCTTGCAATTTAGAGCACCCTAGTATATAGTGCTCGGTATAGCGAGGGTGTTATGAAAAAACGTAAGGCATATACAGCCGCTGATGAAGAATTGATTATCCGTCTTAGAGGCGAAGGTCTGAGCGAAAAGCAGATTGCCAAAGAGATGGGGAGAACGCAGAACTCAATCCACTGCAAAGTGCGAGAGATGCGTGAAGCAGGAAAACTGTCGCCCGTCCGAGAGACAGCCAAACTCTCCCACACTGACTTAGAGACGTTGGCGACAGCCCATTTTACAACTGTTGAGGTGGTGGAGTATTTCCAGAAACTGCTCAAGACAAACAAGTACAGCAGTCTGGAGAAGCTCGATGCGGTACTCCTCAATTTCCATGCGAACGGGAAGAAGTGCCCGTATTTTGGTGTGGAGATTGTGCCTGATGCAGACAAGGGTATGTTTGCTGCAGTGCTGACGGTGGACGACCTTGGACGCCCAATGGTGGTGAGTAAACAAGCACAGAAGATGCGAGGCAAACTGAGTCATAAGATGTTTGTCAAAGTCATCTCGACTATTTATGAGAACCTATTTACACCTAAACGATGACGTGGCATAATGTGTTCGTCAGCCGTTAGGGGGCATTGGGTATTCAGTGGGGGACCCTCTGGCGGTCTGGCAACAAGAATGAGATCTTGTGATTCCTTTTAGGTTAATTGAGTTGAAAAGTACAAAGTCCTGTAGGTCTGTAGCCCGCAGGACTTTTCTTATTTCCATGCCTTGCTGGTGGTGACGGTAGCGTCCTTATTGTAGCCGAGAGGCTTATCGTAGGTCTGCTTGGTTGGACCGTTGATGTCTGGGTTAAATTGCTGAGAGTCGAAGTCATTGAATTGGGTGACAGGTTTGTCGGACTGCCCTGCTCCGCCATAGGATTGGTTTGGTGTGTTTTGTGTGCCCTGTAGCTGGACGCGATTGCCCGTATTCTTGCAGTCGTAAAGTACGCAGCCTTTGGGGACGGTGACATATTCGAGTGTACAGCCTTTTAGGAAACAGCCCTCTTTCATTTCTGATGGTGGGTTACTATAGTTTTTTGGACAGCATTTTTGAAACTTGCAGTTGATGAAAAAGCATCGTTCACCGAATTTGCATTGGGCGAGAAATGTGCAGTTTTCAAAGTAAATGTCGTCTTTAAATGTCATGCCGGGGCCGAATGTTCCACCCGTCATATATTGTACAAATGGCATAGTGTGTTCCTTGTGTTATACTGTAAAGAACATTTTACCCCACGGAGTGAAAAATGAAATTAGAAGATGACGTGGTGAAGCAGATAAAAGACGTAGGGATGAAAGACCAATATTACAAGCACGTCTATTTACCTGACTTCGCCAGAGACATTGTCCTGTATGGCAAGACTGATGCGATGGGTGTGCTGGCGTCTTATGAGTTGACAGCTGAGGACTTTCAGACGATTGCCAAGATGCCATTGTTCTTGACGCACGTCGCTAACCTGCGTAAGACGCTGGCGAGTTCTGACTACGCAGTGGTGCAGATTAAAGCCGCTGAGGCACTGGAGGCGGTGGTGCTCAGTCTTCAGGGACGGGTGGCACAAGGTGTGATGACGACACCTGAGTTGATCAAGACAGGTGATTTCTTGTTTAAAGTAATTGGCAGTGAGTCTCTACGTAAACAAGTGGCAGCAGAGATTACTGGGCCTGTGAACCAAGGCACGGTGGTGAACATCGCCTATGGGGCAGACTTACACAAGTTGAAGCCGTTACCAGCGGATGTGCCTGTTAATGAGACGTTTGCAAAAGTGGCATCGAATTATGATATGACGGGTGTAGTGGACGCGGAGGTAGAGCGTGTATAATCAGATTTATCCGATGGAGAAATATCCTACACTCCACAAGTTTGCTATTTCAGAAGCGAAGGTGAAGTGCGTAGTTGGACCTGCTGGTACCGGAAAAACAAGTTTCATGGCGATGGAGATTTTACGTCGTGCATGTATGCAGGAGCCAAATCACGAAGGAATAAGATACACCAAAGTGATGGTGGGGCGCAATACTTATCAGGTCTTGAAATCTAATACGATTGATACATTTAAACGTATGTGGGGGAATCTCGCATGGTTTAAAACTGGTGCTGCTCCACTACGAGCAGGGTTATATTTATCACTAGGTGATGGCACTAAAGTGCAGTGTGATGTTGAGTTTATCTCATTTGATACACCAGACTCTATTTCAAAACTGTTGGGGTATGAGCCGACGATGGTGTTCCTTGATGAGATTTCTGAGATGTCAGAGGACATTGTATTAGCTGCAGCACGACGTATTGGTCGTTATCCATCAGGTGTGTTAGGGAAGTGTACGTGGTCAGGTGTAATGATGGCCACCAACGGACCGCGTAAAAACCATTGGCTTTATGACTGGTATTTGGGGAAAAAGGATGAAGAGTTCAAACGAACTGAGAAAGGGTCTAACCGTAAGTTCTTTGAGTTCTTTAAACAACCTGCCGCACTTCTTCAAAACCGTGATGGAGATTGGGTACCTAATCCACGAGCTGAGAATATTGATAATCTTGCTGAAGGATATGGGTATTACTTCGATATGCTTGGTGGCAAGAAGGCGGACATTCAAGCCTATGTGCAGGGTGACTTTGCAGATCTTGTAACTGGTAAATTAGTATTCCCTGAGTTCAACCGAGATTTTCATGTGGTGGACGAGAGCACGCTGGACTTGTCAGGTGGGTTCCCGATGTACCTCGCATTCGACTTTGGGCGCACCCCGTGCTGTATTGTAGCCGTGCAGATGCCATCAGGTGCGATTGTGATTATTGATGAGATGTACGGTGAGGACATGGCAGTAGACACATTGGCACGGACTGAGATTCTTCCGCACTTACGTCGTACCTATCCAAAGGCGTGGATTGAAGATGGCTGGGGTGACCCTGCAGGTGAACAGAAAACCCAGGCAGTTGAGCTGACCCCATTTGAAGTGTTGAAGGATAATGGGATTTATATTAAGAACCCAGACCCATCTAACCGACTTGAGCCACGTATTGAGGCAGTGAAACAATATCTTACTCGTACAGTAGAGGGTGGACGCCCAATGCTGCAGGTGAGTTCAAAATGTAAGTTGCTTATTCAGGCACTAGGGTCAGATTATATCTATGAGATGAAACGTGGTGCGAACGGGGTGTTTATGGATAAGCCAACAAAATCGCACGTGAACTGGGTATCAGAGTTGGCAGACTGTACGCAATATCTTTGCTTAGGAATGTCAAGTATGCTAGGATCACGCAAGAAACGTAGTAGATTTTCTAATCTACCTCCACTGAACACAAGATTATTGAGATAGGAGATAGAAATGCAGACAGTATTTCGTGGGGTTCCACAAGCTAAACCTAAAGGTGTGTGCCCTTGCCGTCGTGGTCGTACCGCTAAGTAAGGAGTAGGGACGTGGCGAGTAAAAAGATTAAAAAGCTCCAAGACGAGCTGGCTTCCTATGTTCGCCACCGTTTTGAAGAAGCGAAATCAGCCAAAGCAGAAGAATACGAACGATTAAAACAATGTCTTCGTCAAGTACGTGGTGATGACCAGTGCGAGACATGTGATGACGTTAGTGTTGAAATGAATATCACATCACCGATTGTGCGTGGTGTAGTTGGGTTGTTACGAGATGTGTTTTCTAACTCTATCGACAACCCTTTTGTCATTAAATCAACCCCTATAGCTGAACTTAATGAAGATGCTAAAGAACTAGCTGCAGAAATGTTGGAGCGTTCGTTAGTTGAAATTGGGTACATACAGGGCCAGATGACAAAAGATCAAGCTGCAGATATTGGTAATGAGTTGCGTGAGGCAGTTAAGCTGGAGCAACAACAAATTGCAGATCGTGCAGCAGCAGCAATGAATTTACTTGTCCAAGACAACTTGCGAGATGCGGAGTGGGTAAAAGAGTTTGGAGACTTTCTCTATAACTTTGTTGTATTCCCTGCAGCTTTTATGAAAGCCCCTTGTGTTAAGGTGGTTAAACAGAAAGACTGGAGTGGCAACCGAATGGTGGTCAAGGACAAGATGGTTCGTGCAGTAGAGAACATCAGCCCATTCGACATCTATCCAGCACCTCACGCTAAATCTTTAGAGACAGCGGAGTTTGTTATTGAACGCCGTAAAATGAGTAAATCTGAGCTTATTGATTTATACAGCGTACCAGGATTCCATGCAGACGGAATTGAGGAAGTGTATACCACATATCCAGGTGGATATATCGAGCCGTATGAAGATGGAGAGCATGGTGAAGAAGTAACAGATGATACGGAGGTTGGTGATGGAGAACACGACTCAGCTCAAGGGTTCTACGATACGATTGGCTTTTATGGTTCTATTCGTGGCGATATTCTTGAAACGTTTGGTATGGAAGTGGGTGACATCCATCGTACCTACGAAGCTGAAATCTGGATGGTAGATGACATCATCATCAAAGCAAATCTAAACCCAGACCCACTAGGCCGCAGACCATTCTTTGCTGCATCGTTTGAACCTATCCCTGGCAAAATTTGGGGTGAGAGTCCTGTATCTCGTCTTAAAGGTGTTCATGATGTTTGTGCTGCTACAATTCGTGCGCTTGTGCGAAACATGGAGTATGCGTCAGGTATTCAAGGTGAAGTAGACCCAGAGCGATTGGTCGGTGATACCGAGGACCCACGTGTAGTACAGCCAAACCAAATCCGATTGGTGGATAATGATCCTAAGTATGGTGGACAACCAACATATCGCTATTACACAATTCCAGATATTTCTCAAAACCTAATGACAACCTTTGAACGGTTCCAACAACAAGGTTATGAGATTATCGGTATACCTCGCGTTGCATTTGGGTCAAGTCAAAATCTTGGTACAGTGGGGCGTACATCAGGCGGTGTGGCAATGGTGTTGAACCAAGCCAGTAAGTCTGTAAAATTCGCATTGCGAATTGTAGAAGAAAATATTATTGAACCAGTCATCCAGTCGTTTATTGACTACCACTTAATGTTCTCTAATGATCCAGCAATACAAGGCGATATTCGTGTTTATGCTCGTGGTGTAAGTGGTATTGTAGAGAAAGAAAACAAAGAGCAAAAACTTGAGTGGGTAGTACAATCAATTTCAGGTTGGGTTGGTCAGCAAGATGAAACAGGACAACCAATTGTACCTGGCTCTGCAGTTAGAACATTACTGGCTAAACTATTTGAAAGTGCTGGAATTGATACTGAAGACATTTTCCCGAACCACAATTTACAACAAGTGATGAGTCAATCGGTTGGACAACAACCGCAATCACAGCCATTGGTTGACGGAAAACTTGATGCACGAAGTGGTGCCGCGATGGATGCTATTGCTAATCAAGGCGCAGTAGGGCAAAATAATGGTCAACCTGGAGCAATGTGATGAAAACTAAAGTAATTGAAATCCCAATTACCGTTTACGGAGATGATGCGTCAGCTGATTACAATGAAGATGAAACGATTGTTATCAGTGACCTCACCCTCGTACACATTCAAACCCCCGAAGAAATGATGAATAATCCAATCGTAACATTCTACCGTAAGGTGCCTGTTATTGAGGGTTGTTCTGTAGAAACATTTTGCTACTGTTTTGGAGCAACGTGTGATGAAATTTATCTACCACCTGGCGAGTATGAAATGTCAGTGGAAGTTGAAGGGGCTAAGTATACGCCAAATGGTACTTATGAAATGACAATGGCATTTGAAGAAGTTGACCAAGCCTATACATTAGCTACAAAATTAAATGCCTTAGGGGGTTGCCAGTGAGCACAATGAGTTTAACATTATCAAAAAAAGAAGTGTTGGCGTTACGACGTTTTCGTACTAGCAACGACACTGCAGTAATCAAAGGGTTATTACAACGCCTTTTAGACTCTGATATTGAGGGGTTTGAAGAGACTGAAGCAAGCGAAGAATTGCGTTTACGTGTTGCAGCAGACAGACGTTTAATGGCTATTTTATTTGACAGCGAACTAAATTTGGAGCAGACGAATGAAGCGTAAATCAGCAGTTATTGATGCCCAATGTGGTGACCGTTTGATCTTTGGGTTAGTAAACCCAGATGAAGACGCGTTGTATCAATTACAATATGGTTTCATGCCACCAGACGGTCAAATGGTGACTGATGTGGTGTGGCAAAATGTACGTGTTAACGGTAAAGAAGTATTGTTAGACACAAACAATTACCCATTGGTGTACAATGTATATGCCTCAGGTAAATATCGTTTAGTGAATATGGCAGGTGATAATACAGCAGCATTGCCAGTGCTCATTGAACAATACAGTGTTAATAATTACCTTGTAAAAGAAAAGGCTATCTAATGAGTAAGCTAGATCGTATTAAACAACGCAAAGACGCGTTGGATAACATCCGCAAAAACGCAATGACACATCATGTCATTTGTGATTTGTTGGATTCTGAACTTGCACAGGTACGTGAGCGTTATGAGACGACACAACCAGCAAGTGAGTTTCTTCGTGGGCAGTTGATTGCCTTAAAATCATTACGTAATGAAATAGGAGACAGATAATGTCGCATACCCAAATTGAGACTGCAGCCGATGAGGCAATGGATAAGTTCCTTGCCGGAATGAACGGTGAACAGCCACAACCCCCAGCGGAAGACAAGAAGGAAGATGAACTAGACGAGTCTCAGTTCGCAGTGGACGATGAAGGTGAAGAAGAAACCCCCAGTCAACCGCAAGCTCCTTCAGGCAGCAGTTCTGGCACTAATCAGCCACCAGTGCAGCAACCACCAGCACAAGCACCAACAATGTACACACCAGAACAACTGGAGTACGAAAGACGCTTGGCGGAAGAGCGTGGGCGTAATGCGGCAATGACGCAGATGATGCAAGGTGGTGTACAGCAGCACCAACAACCTGAGCATCAAGGACCAGCACCATTATTTGATCCATCAGAAATACAATTAACTGATGAAGAGATCAATCTGTACGGTAAAGACGCTACAGCGTACGCAGAGAAAATTGCAAAACGTGTAATGCAACAAGTGCACGAGAAAGCTATTATCCCGTTACAGCAACAAATTTATCAGCAACAACAGGCACTGAACCAAAACCGTGTGGATTCAGCAACACAACAATCACAGTTGTTATTCCAACGTGTTCAAGCTGCAGTACCTGAGTTGCCACAAATCACACAGTCTCAGGAATGGCGTAATTATTTAAATACACCTGCACCTGGTACTGGTGGGGCGGTCGCTATGAGAACTCTCTTAGAGACCAACATTCGTCAAGGAAATTTCGATGGTATTAAAGAGATTGTCGACATTTATCTTGACCGAAGCAAGCAGTCGGGTTTACAATCTCAAGTATCACCCGGTAGATCACAGGTGAGCACTCCCCCTAGCACCCTAGCCACCCGCAAGCCAAAACAGCTTGCCTACTCTAAGTTCTTATCAGCAAAAAACCAATATGTATCTGGACTGATGTCTTATGACGAGTTCTCGCGTATTGAAGCAGTCTACGATAAGGCGGCGGTAGAAGATCGGATTAACTATGACAAATAAAGGTTAGGAGTAATCTAATGCCAAGTAAAAACAGACCGAGCGGTATGCAGTCTTCGATTGGTTATCAGGTCTATTCAATGCTTAATCAGCCTTTCTTCGCTGATAAGATGATGACCCGTACTTATGCAGACACCATCGCGGGAGCTATTACCTCTCAAGACATCGTTCCTACAGAATTAAAAAACTGTGGTAACCAAGTAATTTTCCGTCGTAAGCCGGAAGGTGAAATCTTTGACTATGTCAAAAACCAAAACTTATCATATTCCGAGTTAAGCACTGACACCATTACAATGGTTGTTAAACGTGCTAAATACTGGAACTTGAAATTAGATGAAATTGATATTTCAGAAACTTGCGACATTAAGAAATGGGTGCAATGGTTCTTAGACGATTGTGCGGAAAAACTCCGTCAAAAAATCGACCAAGAAATCTTGAACTACATTCCTCGTAAAGCGGATGCGTTCAATAAAGGTTTACGTGCTGGTAAATTATCAGGTGCGTACAACTTAGGTGGATTCGGTGCACCAGTGACCATTACGGCAGAAAACTTAATTGAACATTTAACCAACTTATCAGCTGTGTTAAATGAGCAAATGGTTCCACGTCAAGGTCGTTTCATCGTATTACCACCAGCAGCAGAAACCCTATTCTACCGCAATCAGTTGTTAAACAATGCGGCAGCATCAGGTCTTTCTAAAGCGGTTGTGTTGACTCAAAACGTGCCGGAAATTATGGGCTTCAAAGTGTACTTCACACCAAACATGCCTATGATGTTCGACCCAGTTGCGAAGAAAAACACATACATGATCGTGGCGGGTTTAAAAACAGCAACTGGTTTTGTGACCAAACTCACAAAACAAAAACACATTGACAGTGCTGAAACTTCGTTTGCAGAATACTGGCGTGGTCTTCAAATCTACGATTTTGAAGTTCTACAACGTGAACAGTTAGCTGTTCTTTATGCGTCAGTAAGCCTATAAGGGAGGTAGACGATGAGCGTTATTTATAATGTATTCCTAGGTGGTGACAAATTAAAATACCCTTGGGATAACTGGATGGACAATGACCAGAGCGACAAGAATGCCAAATTAGAATATGCGGCGCACTTGAAACGCACTAACTACACTGTACCATTCTTCTTCTCTCGCTTTGCACCGCATTGGAACAACTGGTTTGTAGAGTCAGAAATGACCGACCTTGCAAACGGTGATGGTTTTAAAGCCTTCCAATTAGCTGCAGGTTCACAAATCAAACAGCTTGTATTCCATAACAAAACTGCCGTACCTGGCACTAAAGTTTCATTGGAGTTAAGTGGTGTTACTGGCAAAGAGCCAGCTGATGTAGTGGCATTAAACAAAGCAGTAGAAGATGCACAAGCCGCTTATGAAAAAGCCCATGCAGCGTCAGTTAAAGCACCTGAAGATGCGGACTTAAAAGCTAAAGCAGCTGAAGCAAAAGCTAAAGTAGCTGAAGCAAACAAAGCATTACAAGAGGCAACTGAAACTGTTATTGCAACACATGAAGTTGATTTATCAAAAGTTGGATACTTCGTATTTGATATTGGTGAGTTCTTACAAACCAATGGTGACTTAACCATTATCAAAAAAGAAGGTACATTTGAATCAGCTTGCTTCTCAGCGTTTGTAGAAGTAAATGACTTCAGCGATGAGCATCAATGCCATTGCGGTGTGTTGCCATGCGACACTGATTATCCAGATGCGTTGTGTACTCCACAACACACTGGCACGCGTTTAGCCTAAGTGCTTAACAATCGGGGAGGCTACAACCTCCCCTTTTTTCTAGGAGAATTAAAATGACCCCACAACCTAATCAACAAGTTCCACTAGCGTTTATCGACCGTACTGGGTATGTAACGCCATTCAACGGTATTATGGACCGCACATTAGACGGTTGGTATATTTATGACGATGTAACACTTAAAAAAGCGTTAGAGCAGATGCGTCGCCTTGAAGAAGACCGTGTACGTGATGAGATTGGAATTATTGATGTTCAATACTCAGTGAATGAAGAAGATTCAGAAGCCACAGGTATTGGTCAAGATGCACCGGAATTTGCTCGTGATATTTTTGGTGTTGAAAAAGCTGTGCCATTCTTGAATATGGGTAAACAGGCTCCTGCAATGGATTTAACACCAGGTCAATTACCTGAGATTATTCCTCCACCGCCTCCACCAGTTCAAACTACAACAGTAGACCACTTGCATGTGACTCCAGATAATGAAAATTTATCTGAAGATGAAATGGCAGAGATGTCAGAAAAAGCACTTAATCCTAATCAAGTAGCGGCAGCTATTATGGGGCTATAATGAAAATATCCTCCCTAATTGAAGATGCTCGTCGATATGTTGTAGGCTACTACGAAGACGATGATGAGCAGTATGTACATTGGTTAGAGGAGGATTGGTTAAGCTACGTCAAAATGGCGATTGGCATTGTAACGTTGGCTGACCAGTCCGCGTTTACCAAAGTAATGGATATTGAGCTAGTAGAAGGCTCAGTACAAGAAATTCCAGATGAGTGTAAGACACTCAAAGCTGTTCGTGGCGTTAAAGACGAACGTGGGGTTATTACCCATCGCGTACGTAAACGTGCGAGCAATACATTAAAACTCCCAGCTATAAGCAGACCTCTTTGTAAAAGCATCACTAAAAGCAACAGTGATTATGTTGTGAAAAGTTATGCACTTGATGACGATGATGATCGTATCATTGTTGTTGAACCACCAGTCCCCGCAGGTGTAACAGGATTACTTACGATCTCTTGTTATTCTCCCCCAACAGTAGAAACCGAAGATGATGATATTGAGCTTACACAGGCTCAACAAACAGCTGTGTTTGAGTTGGTGTTGTACTATGCGTGGGGCGTTGATATTGAAGACACAGCAAACCGTGAGCGCAGTAATACGCACTGGGAGCACGCTATGACATTATTGAAAGTAATCAATAATGCAGATAGCAAAGCATTAAAACGACAAGCGAGAGCAATGAATGGCAACAGTTAGTCAATTTTTAGATTATGTCCAGCAGTACGCACCGGATGTTGATGACGGATTGGCGCAATTTGTCATTCAGGAAGCTGTGACAGATTTTATGCTGAAAACAGAATTGGCGCGCGATTTCATACGAATCCCATTACATGACAAAGTTCACGACTACGCTATCGAGTTAGACAGCTGCCGTATCTTGGCAAGCATCAAGTCAGTGAAGAAACTCACAGATGACTGTGGAGAGATGGGTGAAGAGTTGGAAGATACTAAGATCCCTGATGTTTGTGGTTATGCGTTTGACACTGATAATGGTGCGATGGACGCGATTTGGATCGGTGAAGTAGCTGACGGTGAGATCGTTGAAGTTGAGTATGCGTGGGCAATGGGTCGCGGTGGTTGTGAGATCCCGGATTTCATATTGAATAAATATGTCACGCCAATACAATACTTAGCATTGAGTAAACTTTATTTAATCCCTGGACAAGAATGGACTAACCCTCAACTTGCAGTTAACTACCAAAACCAGTATGAGAAAGCGGTGGCGGACATCAAGCGTAAGACTACCAAAGTAAAAGGCGGTCAAATGATTGGTGGTGGGTTTATTCGACGTAGACGGGATTGTTTTGGGGGATTTTTCAGACGATGAGCAAATTCTTATATGGGGATGAACCTCCTCAACAACGATGTGGACAACCGTGTTTTGTACCAGTAGAAGACATCTGGGAACGACACCCACTTAACCCCTGCTGTCCTGAAAAGAAAAAATGTTGTCCACCTAAAACGAAAGCACGAGATACAATCCGTTTAAGTCGTGAAGAGGCACAACGTTGCTTTAACTATGGCAAGCGCAACTGTGATGGCACAGTGACACAATCTGTGATCAACCGTTATTACAAAATGGAGATCCGTGAGAAAGGTTATTGTGATGTGCTGATGTGTATTCCACCATCAGAAGCATTGATGGACGGGTCAGTGTGCTGGGCATGGCCAGAATCATTTTTATCGTTACCTGAAGGGTATTACGAGGCGGATGTTTATATTGATGGGTGTATTTGCCACACACATTGTTTTTATTTACCAAAATGTAGCGTACAAGCTACACCAACAGAGGTTAAGTACAAGAATGGATGTGATACTTGCCACACTTGTGGTAGTGTCGGTTTTGGAAGTTGTAGTTGCCACAATGATTGTTGTGCTGCCATCCCTATGGTGGATAATGAAATTGTTGAGCCAAAAGCTGTTGGATGTCCTAAGGGGTGTGATGAATGTTAGATGTAACAAACGTATGGGGTCGCAAGACAACCACAACTAAATCTATATCAGCTAAAGATACGACAATCCGAGTAGCGAACGGTGTTCTCTTTGAGCCTAAAGATGGCACGCACTATTACGCAACCCTTATCAACGGGGATAGCCGTGAGGTAGTTAAAGTCACGCGCCGTGAAGGTGATGTCTTAACTGTAGAGCGTGGTCAAGATAATACATCTTCACTTACATTCCCATCAGGTGTATGTGTTAAGGTTGAATGGAACCCACAGCAGTTATGTGAGTTTGTGAAGCAATGTGCAACAGGTGACTCCCACAAAATCAAAGCTGGCACAGTATGTTTTACCTGTGATACGTGTTTGGAGTATGATGAAGGTGGGCATATTATCCAAGTAAACGGAGCCAAAGGGTGTTAGAACAAAAAGATGATAACGGGTATATCAAGCGTGTTGAAAAGACAGGCTCTACCGTTGGATCTAATGTAACATTGGACAATGATGTGTGGCTTGAGATAAGAGAAAAATCAAAGCCACATATGGAGAAGAAGGAGCCGAAACGTGCTTGAGTATATTGATAATTTTGAGTATGGGATTGGTTGTTCACTGAAACCGACTGATACAGCACTGGTATTACCACCAGAGGCTATCAAACAGCTAAATACTGTGATGAAGGGTAATTACGTTTACATCTCATTGCACTGGTTGGACAAGTTTGAAGTAGTTAAGTTTACAAAAGACAACGACCTTAAACTCACTGACAAAGTGCCAGTTGAGCGAGATGTAGAAGTTAAAGGCAGTAAAAACTTCCCGATGGGGTCTTGTGCGAAAGTGCAGTGGAATAAACTCACAATGGACGAATATATTGCACAGCGAGGTAAGTAATGGCTTGTGACAAACCCCTTATTTTCTTATCGTGTGATTCATCTGGTCAGGCTCGAACTGCACAAGCAGTGAACCCGAACGACACGGTGATCCAGCTTATGCGTGGACAAGGTAGTCGTTTTCCAGAAGTTCCTAATGGGAAATGGTTTTATATTCGAGTAGTAGGATGCGACAGCTGTTGTGAAACTATGCGAGTAGTAGGACGCGACGGTGACAAACTGCATGTTCAACGTGGGTTCGGAACGCAGTGCACCTGCATTAAAAGTAATTCGTTAATTACATACACCACTGACACACAATACTTCTTTGAAGATTTATTGAGTGTGTTACCGCTGAACGTAGCAGACCCACTGAAGTACAACTGTGAGACGAATACGCTATCAGTTGATTGTGCCAAACTTTTCTCGTCAAAATGTGGTGGCTGTGGCTGTGAAGGAACATCGAATACTGCAACTGCAGAAAACCCAGCACCTGCAGGTGGCGGTGGTGGCGGAGCAGGGCTTCGTGGTCCAAAAGGTGATAGAGGTGATGCAGGGGTAGGTATTCAGACAATGAATGTATCTGCCACAAAACGCTTAATTGTAACACTTACGGATGGTCGTCTTGTTGACGCTGGCATGGTACCAACTGCGGCTGGGGTGCCAGGAGAACGTGGCGCACCTGGTGAGAAAGGTGAGAAAGGTGAGAAAGGTGATGCAGGTACAAGTCTTGTAGAATTTACCATGCAGAATGGCAACCTCATTGCAGCAATGTCTAATGGTGAGAGTAAGAATCTTGGCTCAGTGGTTGGACCACAAGGTCCGCGAGGCCCGCAAGGTGAACAAGGCCCGATTGGACAAGATGGGCACACATTCTCATATGTTGAGGATGCCACTAACGCATATCTATCTGGAAGACCAGGCACAACGGTTCGACTTGTTATTATGACACCAACGGGTGAAGAAGACGGTGGATCATTTGATATTCCACCTGCAGGGTTCTTGAAAATCCGTAAGTTAAATGTAACGGGTAAAACTGCAGTCTTAATTCGTCAAAACGGTAGCACAATGGGTGTAGCAGTGGCTGGAGGCTAGAGTGCATTTTATGACATTTGGGGGGCTGGTACCAAAGGTAGCCCCTAAAGCATTAAGAAATGAAAATGGTACAGTAGCAGAGAACCTTGATGTTTACAGCACAAGGTTTTTGCCACATAAAGAATTAGGCGAAAGTGTTGTTTTACTAAGTGTATACGGGAATCGTTATAACGGCATTCCAGAAGTCATACACAAAGTAGGTAACACTTTTGTTGCGTTTACAGATTGGGTGTCGATAGCAGAAGATCCAGTCGAACGCTTAGGTAAAAACAGCTTCTTGTTTGTAGAAGGTGGGAAACTTTGGCGTCAATCTGAGCAGCGCATTTTACAAAAACTTCCGCCAATTCAAGTTGGTATGGAACGACCAGCATGTGATGTTAAACCGACAGCAGAGTTAGTTGAAGACGCTGGGTGTGAGACACCTTGCATTGGTGATGTGTGTGGAATTGAATTTGGTAAAGATGAGTGCCATGAGAAAGTACCATATCTTACCGCATATAAATTTACGTATGTGAATGGGTGTGAGGAAGAGTCTGCAGATTCATTCCCGTCTGAGTTTATTGACTTCCACGATGGTGATGCCATTAGAGTGCGAGCTAATGATAAGCCACCAGCGAATGCTGTTAAGCGTAGATGGTATAGAGCAGTACCAAACCAAGATTATGGGGTTGAATGGTTGTTTGTAGGTGCACAGGACATCAATGAGCAAGAGTTCTATGATGTGGCTTGTGCAGAAGGTATAGGCGCGTCTTTAGAGACTGAACTAGATAATCCACCACCGACCTGTATTGAAGGCATTGTGAACGTGGGGAATAACCGTACAGTGTTGTGGGGTGGCAATAAGATTTATGTATCAAATGCAATGCGTCCACACGCATATCCTACAGCGAATGAATATGAGCTACGATTCAATGTACTACGATTAGCTGCAGTAACAGAGAAAGTTGAGGGTGGTGAACATTATCAAGTGTTAGCTCTTACAGATGGTCTTCATTACCGAATCGTATTCACAGACACTGTTGGTATATCTGAGTTAGAAACTCGCTTTGACGCAATTAAGCGAGAGATGACGTGCACCAATGAAGTTGCGATGTATTACATTGCCAAAGAAGGGATATGTGAGTTCACAACTGGTGGTATTCAGTTAATAACTGGTGACTATTTCACAGAGCGTGAGTGGTCGCAATGGTATGATCGTAACACACGAATGGTGTACCATGACGGGTCGTTGTTCTTCTTCCGTGGACGCAATTTTGTATACAGATTAGGTGCAGATGAACGTCGAGATGCAAGTCTAACTACGTTGAGCACGAAGTGGGATATGGGATGGTCTAACCACCGTAACAAATTACTCATTTATGAGAAAATGCCAGTGGGAGAGCCATTGTGTAGATGGTTTGGTGATGGACAGGAAAGAATGTGCGGTGTATGGCGTAGCAAGCCGATCATGATGTCTGGACGGTGGAGACCTACAACATTTAAAGTTGTGTCACCTGAGTTTGTTGCAAAATCTGTGTACGCACGTCGTGAGCGTGGCAAATATCGGGATTGGTTGCGTCTTCACCCTACACTCGGAGTAGATGAGTATATTGAGGCTTTTCCGGAGAAAGAACAATATCGTGACGAATTGCGCCGCCAATACCCATATGTTGAAGTGGTATTATTTGCTGACGGAAAAGAGTATTATAGACGCAAAGTAACAAGTGAACGCCCTGTGTTAGTCCCCCGAAAATATAGAGCGATTGATTGGCAAGTTGAAGTGAGAAGTCGGTTAGTGGTTGAAGAAGTCCATATCCAGACCTCACGAGAGAGCTTGCTTTCGGAGGAGTAGATGAGCACAAACGGAGTATCATCTGGAACAAGCGGTGGTAAAACTGCAGCTGCAGGTAACAAGGCAGTCCAGAACTCAGCCACGGTAGGCAGTGTACAGCCTAGTGGTAATGGTAACGTAGGGATTTCCTCTAACCATATCATTCAATACCCACGCCAGCCAAAACGCGATGACGGTAAGTGGTTGGCTATTGGATCTTTATTAGGTACATTGGTTGGTAAGTTTGCCAGCCAAAGTATTATCAACAAAGCCAAAGATGCGGAAGGTAAGTGGCGTGAAGCGAATGATACATTGTTTTCACGCGGGAAACGTCACTTTGATGACGGTGACAAAGAGTGGGATAACCGCAAAGGTCCAGAAACTGCACTTGAGGCGCAAGCGGATTGGTACAAAGATCGTCGAGATGATGAATACGATTACGGTAACTCGTTAAACCCATGTAATGATGCTATTCACGAAAAGTTATGTGCATTTGTAAAATGTGGGTATAAGGCGGATTATCGTGGCATAGCAGAGCGGGCGATTGCTACAGCAGAAGCAGCAACATTGAAAGAGCGTCGCGAGATCCGTAAACAAAAGAACCGTTACGCATATGGTGAGTGTTGTGACACAGAGCAACGCTTGGCAACAGCTAAAATAATGGCAGTTGTAGGCACTGTGTCGCAGTTGCGAGAAGCAGAACGGATTAAAGCGTTTGAGACCAATATGAAGCTATTGTTTGATGGTGCTAACACGATGGAACAACATAGAGCTGGTCGTATTGGACAAGCTGAAAAATGGGCGTCTTCTCACGCTACACTAAATGACAAATTGTACGCATACCGAGTTAAAAATGCACATGACTTGTGGACACTTGGTGGTGAGATGCTAACTGCAGCTGGTCGTAACTATGGCTGGTTGGCAGACAGTTTGCGTAAAACGGCAGATAAAGACATGTCTGGCATGGCAAGTTTAGGCGCACTTATTGCACTACTTATTTCAATCTTCGTTTGTCAACAAGGGAAACTTTGTGGTGACGATGATGACGGCGGTGGCTCAAGCGGTGGTGGAAATACTGATACAAGGGTAGCAGACTAATGATGAACAACTTAATGATGGGGGGCTTACCCCCAATGAACGGGATTGACCCATACTTGGCACAACAATATGGACTTGGCTCACCTGCAGATATGGGTGGGTATAACCCAGATATGCAAGACCCATCAATGCAATCACTGATGAGTGAAATGGGGCAACCAGCAGAACCAAATATGATGGGTGTGGCAACCCCACAAGATATGCTAGGACAACAAGCACCTCAAATGAGCCAGCCTGAATTTATGGCACTTGCTCGTCAATTAGGGCTAGTTGGTGATGACGAACAACAAGTTATATTGGGGGCTGACCCGATGGTAGATCCTGGTTATAATGACCAATATGACATTATGAGTTTATTGGGAGGAGCGTACTAATGGCTTACGATATGACAGGGCAATGGGGGTTTGGTGGATCATCGGGTCTATTAGACTGGGGTAGTGACATAGCTCGAATGTGGGGTATGGGTATGGCAACTGGTATGAAAACCAGTGAAGCGATGGATGCGTACCGTGCTAACCAGGTAATGAACCCACTCAGACTTGAACGTGAGTTAATGGATGACCAGTTAAAGCGTGAGCAAATGCAAGCTGCCTATACTCCTACATATAAAGCAAATCGTATGGACTATATTACGGCTGTTCAACAGAACCCGGAATTACGTGACCCATACGCGGAGCAACACTATGGGAACATGGACCCGTGGAGACAGAAAGTCTTAGGTGATCAACAGCAAAATGTGGTGAATCGTACGCAAACTGCTGTAACGAATGGTAACCACCAATCAAGCTCATCAAATCACAACGTATCGCCTTCGCAACAAGGCTCACAACAAACAAGTTATGAGTACGATGCAAATAGAGGCATGTATATACCGGTGTATGGAAAACAGGGGTAAGGTATGGGAGTTGATCAACAATCATGGGGTGAATACTTAGCTGGGGCGGAGTGGAGAGGTGAAGACCTTGACAAACTCAATGCGTTACCTGACGAGGAGAAAGCCAAACTCGTTAATCAGATGAAAACGCAGCAAGAGGCAGCTGACAAAGTATATCAAGCGCAAAGAGCTGCAGAACAGCAAAAGGAGTTAGCTCGTCAAGCTGCTGAGAAAGAACAGTTTGAAAAGAGCCTTGCAGCTTCTAGCAATCAGCTAGGATGGTCAAAAGATTCATTTGATTCCAATGGGAATGTGAAACCCGTTACACAAGCATCTGCATCTCAGTCAACAGCCACTACTGCTAATGGTGCGCAAGGTAACGCAACAACAGCCAACAGTACCAATACCAATGAAAAAACCAAGCAAACTGAGACAAAGCAAACAACTAAGGCTGAGGAAAAACCAGCACAGCAAGCACAAACTACGCAAGCCGTGCAACAAGTTATTCCAACACAGGCTACACAACAAGTGTATCAGCGTCCAGCAGAGCCACCAGTTAAGATGGGGGCAAATGGTTATCCTATTTATGAGAGATTGCCTAATGGTGGGTACCGCTACGACACTACGTATTTAGACCCACAAGGCAAGGTTGACCCTTATGCGATGCCGAATGGCATTCGCGGGGACTTTGGTGATCAAGAGGCATATTGGAATTTACGTAACCGAGCTACATCAGCGAAAGCTCGTTATGAACAAAGTCAAGCAGCTAACTTGCAAGGTGAGGCGACAGCAGGGTTAATGCAAGTTCAAGCAGATCCTGAGACACATCGTCGTGCTCAAGAGTATATGCAAAGTGGCATGGCTCTTAATGCACAAGAGGCTCTTAACCTGGCTACAGCAGAACAAGCACAACGAATGGGTATTTGGGGTGCAGCTGCAAACGCATACGCACCAGCACAACAAGGCCTTGATAATGCTCAGACTCGTAACTCAGCAGCGGGCATGTATTATGGTGCTGATACACCAAATATGGTCTCTGCAAATGGATTTAGAGCACATACAGGCTTGAATGGTGTCACATTTAATAATGATGGAACTGTAAACGTGGTAGCACCGAACGGTCAAGTGATCAATGGAGTTAGTGCAGACCGAGCAATGGCGGCTGTGGCAGGCGGATCTCCACAAGGTGCAGCTGCAGCACGAATCAATGCAGCAACTAATGTAAACCGATTCCTCAATGGTTCTTATGGTGGAATGTGGTCTGGTGCACCGACTAATGCAGCGGTATATTCACTTGCAACAACTGAGTCTAATAAAGCGGCAAAGAGCAAAAACCCAGATAAAACAACCGCAGCCAAATCAACATACGCAAACGAGTAAATTATGACACAGACAGTAGCAGGACAATTTAGACAATATTGGGCACCGATTCTCCAGCCTTATGCAGATAAGGCGGGGATCCCAGTGGATTATCTTGTGACCCAACTTGGTCAGGAATCAATGTGGGGTAAAATTACCCCACGTGGTTCACATAACTATGCTGGTATTCATGAGTTCCGTAAAGGGCGTGATGGGGTAATAGCGCGTGACGCAGGTAACCTACGCAAATTCCGTACGTATGACAGCGATGATTCATTTGCTAAAGATTATGTAGGGTTGATGGAGCGGCTTTATCCAGGTACGAAGGGTGCTAAGGATTTTGGTGCATTCGCTAACGCACTTCAAAATGGTAAGGGTGGACGTAAGTGGGCAGAGTCACCTACTTATGTGCAAGACTTAACCACGGTGTACAACAGTTCTATCGCGCCACTAAACGGGCAACCAACCACTGCTACAGCTGTTCAGACAACTCCAGTTGAATCTGCGTTTAATGGTACATCACCGGAACAGGCAGGGTACACTTTTACTGGTAAGGAAGATACACAGAAAGTGATCAACCCTTACGAGAAATTGTACACACAACAAATCAAGCCAGTTGACACACCAGCACTTCCGCAATACAAATCTGAGTTTAGAGATGGGTACCAAGCACGTGGAGTGGATAATAGTTTTTACAATATGTGGGGAATTAAGTAATGGCGAGTTTTAAAGACCTGCAACAGTATGCAAACAATGCGAACGTGAACGCATATTTAAATATGTTGATGGACGCAGAAGGTACGTCCAGGCACGCTAATCCTTATGCGGTTGCGGGTGGTGGCAAGGTTATGATCCAAGATTTGTCACGCGCAGGTGGGTTCCCTTCATGGGGGTTCACCCAAACTGATGGCAAGAAAAACACATCATCAGCGGCGGGTGCGTTCCAGTTCTTAAACAGTACATACGATGATTTACGCAGACAAGGGTACGAAGTAAATGACTTCCAACCACAGACACAGCGTATGGCAGCCATCGCCTTGCTAAAACAAAACGGTGCGTTACCATACATTGTAAATGGAGACTTTGATACGGCTATTCGTAAGTCTGCAGGTACATGGGCAAGTTTACCTGGTTCACCGTATGCACAAAAAACGCGTGATATGAAGTTCGTCCAGGACTCACTGAGAAAACACCTCAATGACCCAAACATAACCCTCAACAACTATGACCAGTATGCGACCGCAGGGGGTGGTCAACAAAACGGTAATCCCTTCATGCCACAAATGCAACAAGGCGTAACTCAAGTGGAAAATCCTTACGCTCAGATGTATAATCAGCCAAATACACAGGCGACACAACAAGAGCAAGTTGCAGAGGCTAACCAAAACCAACCAGTAAAAATTGACTATTCTGGAATGGTTGACCCAGAACTTGCACGCTTAGTTGGAGAGCAGAACAGAAATGCACAAAACCAATTATGGGGTATGTAACTTATGTTGACACCACAAGAGATAGCAGCCGGAGCAACCGGTGTTGGCGACTTATCCTTTGCTAACCCACCACAACAAGGTGGGTTTTTGCGACCTATGAAACCACAAATGGATCCAGTTGAATATGATTGGGAACTTCGTCGTAAAGCCTATGATGTATTGAAATCACAAGGTGATCCTGCGGCGGACAATTCTGCAAAATTTGAAGATGTGCGTACCTATTACGGCACAGGCGTATTGCCACAATCTATGCAGGACTTATACACTCGTCAAGGTCGTGAACTCCCTGTCCAACAACAGCAAGCAGAACCTCAACCGCAACAGTCTGGATTATTTGTTAAGGCACAACAGCAACAACAAACAGAAGGACAACCTGCACCACATAAACCCGTGTACGATTTCAACCAACCAACTAAGTTCACACCAATCTTAGTGCAAGATGACGCACACGCTGAACAGTTAAAGAAATCAGTTGAGCCATTATTCAATAAATACAGTGGTGTAATATCTGCTGCACAAAATGACACATCCGATATAACAAATAATGGAAGTAAGAGTCTTAACAGTGCACGTATGCGTGACACTACTAAACTTACCCCGTATTTATTCTGGACATTATATGGCCTTAATCCTGACCAAGCTAACAAACTCCCAGTTGCTGTACGTAGAGATATGTTAGATGACGCATTTAAGTGGTATGCGTCAAACCTAACACCTGAACAGTTAGCAGAGAAACAAGCACAAGGGTGGACACTTGAAGGCTCGATTGCCAATGCCAAAAAGACATATGGCATGGACGAGAAAGAAGATGCTGAAAACAGTTATACGGACGCTATCAAAACGGCTGGTAAAGGGTTCACGTCTGGTGCAATGCGATCTGTTACAAATATCGGTGCCTTATTAGATGGTATGGGTGGTGATGGTGACAAAGAGACAGGTCTTGGACAAGGTGTTAAATACCAAGCTGAGTTCCAAAAATGGCTTGATGAAGGCGACTCAAAAACCTTAAAAGCACAGAAACAAACATTGAACTATTACCTATCGCAAGACCGTGTTGGCGACGCGATGAAATATGTGCTAAGTAACCCAGAACTTCTTGCGAGTATTGGTGGTGACCTTGCTGGTGGGCTTGCAGCTGACTCAGCAATTACATCAGCTATTGGTACTGGGATTGGTGCAGTCGCTGGTTTTCTCGGTGGTGGCGTTGGTGCAGCACCAGGTGCAGCAGCAGGTGGTCAAATTGGTGCAGCTGTGGGTACTGCTATCGGTGCGGGTAAAGCTGGTCTAACATTGTGGAACCGTTTAAAAAATTACGCATCACTTGTTAAAAGTGCAGCCCCTGCAGCAGCGATGCAAGCTGTCCAATCTGGTGGTGTGATGATGGCTGACCTGATGAATGATAACAAGGAAATTACAGATGATGTAAAAGTTCTTGTTGCCAAAAACGCAGGTATTAACGGTCTTATTACAGGTCTAATCCCTGGCAACTTAGAAAGTACAACCAAACAGCTTACTGATAAATTATTCAACTGGAGCAAAGCAGCTGGGCAGAACATCCCTACCTCTACACTTCAAAAATCAGCGGCTGAACTCGCACAGATCATCACTACTCATGGTGGCAAGGTAGCGGGTGACCAAGTCACTGGTCCTGGACTATTCACACGTGGTGTTGGCTTGATTAAAGGTGTTGGTAAAATTGGAGTAAAATCTTCCGGTGAGGCGGTACAAGAAGGTGCGACAGTTTGGAATGAAGAGAACACTCGTCAAGTTAATCAAGACGGTACAATCCGTGAACTTACGCCTGAAGAAGAAAAAGCCAAGTTAACTCAGTCAATGTTCGAGGGTTTGATTGGTTTTGGAGCCAAAGCACCACTTTCAACTGTTGATGTAGTCAAAAACAGATTCAAGTTTGACGAGACGGCTAACGCATATAAACAACAGTATGAGAACGAGGATTATGAGGCACGTGTAGCGCAGCAATCACCAGAGTTCCAAGCGTTATATGCTAACTCTGCTAAGGCAACCCCTAAAGAGCGTTATGAAGAAGCAGAGGCAACGATTGCAGCGCAAAACCAAGCACAGCAAGCAATGCAAGGTGCTCAACAATCTACTATTCAGCGTTCAGCAGATCCTAACGGATTATTCACACAAACTGCACAAGAGTTAGAGAATGATGTTGGTTTTGATGTAGCGAATAAACAATACGGTATATCTTACGACCCACTTCATACGTATTTCAATCCGACCACAAAAGACCGTAAAGCATATGCAGATGTGGTATCACTGCTAGACAATACCATTCAAAGTGCTGAAGGTGTTGACGCCAACATAGAACAAGAACTTGCTGACATTCAAGATAGACTTAAAAACGGTGATTTAAGTGCTGTCAATGACTTGCAAACAATGTTGGTGGACGCAGACAAATCATACATTTTTGAAGGCGTAACGGGGCTTGCTAAAGGCAAGAAAGCTATCCCTGCACTAACTACATTAAGCCAAAACCAAAAGACTGGGATTGGTGGTATTAGTACAAACACTGATGGGCTAAAACGTTTCTCAGACGCTGACCGTCAAGCTGTCAAAGACCAGCTAATCCGTATTCAAGGTGATGCAACCGGGATTGATACAACAGACCTTAAAGCGTCTATTGCAAATGTGAGAAACCGTTTATCAACTGCACAAGATTCTATGGCAAAACAAATTGCAGAAGACCATCTTAATGCACTTGAAAAAATTGTTTCACGTGACCAAGCAGAGTTAACAAAAACGGTTGGTCGGTACTTCACAAATGCCGCACCTAAGTCTACCCGTTACCAGGCAACTAAACACAACGCGTTTACAGATCCAGCGATGGAAACACGATTCTACGATAATGTAAAACGTGCAGTTGATCATGCGAAAAACGCAGGTGTAGATGATGCAACACGTAAACAATGGATGGCAGATTTTGACGCTGTGTACAAACAAAACCCAGCTATCGCGTTGAACCAACTCAATCAAAACATTAGTGGGTGGTCACGTGCACAAAATATGTCACCTACGCAGCAACGTGGTAGTAACTTCTTAAACCCTCAACAGTCGCAACGTTATGTGAACCAAGTAGAACTTACTAACGTGGTTGACGCACTCAGCCAGTCCGCTAATGAATTGGCGAGTGGTGCGTTAGGGCAAGTAAACCCAGTTGATGTGAACAGTCGTATATTCGGCAATATCACACCAGATGAGGCAGGGCAGATTACACATCTTGTGGGTGCAATTAAACAGACTGTTAAACCTACCCTGTTTAATGGCAATGCGCCTACGCAAACTGCTTATACAAAAAACCCTATTCAGCAGTTACAAAACTTACAGGAAGATCTTGCCAAAAACCCTGGCATGTATAGTGGGTTGAACGGTGGCACTAAAATTGACTTGGATCAAATTAAGGCATACGTTGACAGCACATTAGCTGCATTGACATCTGGCGACCAACTCCCTAAACCGTCTCCGTATATGGAGAAACTCGGTGAGGCGTTTAGCAGTAAACTGAACGGTGGTGAGTTCGCAGCTGGTCAGTTGTCTCAGGCTGATATGGCAATTAGAACAGGTGATAATTACACACCTAAGCCATTGTGGGGAACACAATCAGGTGATTTCTTACGTTCTGTCGGTAAACAAGCCCGTGACGCATTACAAGGCATTGAGGTTGTTCATACGCCTAATGGTGTGTTGATTTATGCCAACAATGTGAACATCCCTGCACTTACCTCTGTGGTTCAACAAGGTCAGCAGGCGGTGAATAACTTGGCAGCAAGCGCACCACAGGCACAACAACAGATTCAGCAACTTGGTACTCAGGCAGTTCAGAACTTAGCGGCTAACACGTCTAATACACCGCCATCTGGCACAGTGGGTGTGATGACACAGCCACAGACTCAAAATGTGGCAGAGGCGGTTGTACAGTCGTCAGTGCACGACTTTAATGCTCAACAGCTCATTGCAAAAATTCAAGAGACTGACCGATACGGTAACAAGACAGGGTTAAAAGACTTCTTGCAGTTGATTTACAACGACCCTAAATCTGGCTACCACAAACATCCGTTGGTTAAAGCACTAATCAATTTAGCTAATGGCGTAAACAGTAAAGGTGCACCAATCGCGAACGCAGTACCACTACCAAACGTGGTGGCGATTAAAAATTTAAATACAGATGTGCAAGCACGTTATTTCTATAAGTCTGATGGCATTGGTACATTAGAAATTAACGAATCGTTGGCAGATGATTCATCATTCCATCGTACTGTCGTGCACGAATTATTGCACTGGGCTATTTCACAAAACCACTTAGGCTATTTAGAGGGTGAACTTCCTGCAGCATATAACGTGATGGTCAACCTGTTTTCTGCAGGTGGCTCATATAGCAAAGCCTACAAGAAACTCGGAGAGATCGTATCAGATACTACTGGTCGATATGACGAACAGATTAAAGAGGCAGCTGCAGCACTGTTAGCACACAAAAACGACTCTACTTATAAACCACCGTTTATGGGCACACCGGAGTCAAATGCGCAACGTGATGCAAACACTGCACGTAAGAAAGCCTCAACTGCACGTATTAAAGCACAAACGTCTTTCAATAAAGCTAAAGAAGATTTAGCAAAAGCTCAACAAGCTCTTGATGAACATCAAGGTAGTGATAAAGACCTCAAGCGTAAAGAAGACGCACTTGATAAAGCAAAACAAGTGTATAAGGACAAAGAGGCAGCATTACAACAGGCAAACAAGGCTGACACTGACGCAGATACAGCACTTACTACTGCAGTAGAGCGTAATAAAACTGCAAAAGAACAACGCCAAAACCAAGTAAACGTGGAAGAGTTCATCAACACGCTTGTCGAGCTTGATGCACAGAAATGGGTTGATCCTAATACGAACGAAGAATTTAACATGTTGGATGAATTGACTAAGCATATTCAGTCAGTAGATCCTAATTTCAACGGTCTTCGTGGCGTGATTGATACAGTTGCAAAAGCCTTAGATATTCGTAAAGCTGCAAGTGATGTGAATAAGTCGTTGTTCTTAGACCAACGTATTACTAACTCAACGAAACAAAAACGTCCAACTGTTTACCACTATGGCTATCGCGCAGATAACCAGTTTGTCCGTGGCAAGCCAGTAGGGTATTTGAATGCACAGACTGGTACGTGGTCGTTCCATTATGATGACGTAAACGGTGTGCCACAACTGGTTGAGAATTTGACCTTTGGTCAGCTCTCTAACTTGGTCAAGAAATATGGCTTGTGGGTTGGTGAAGTTGAAAAAGACCACGTGATCCAACGTCCACCAAAAGACATGATGAGTCACTTGCAACGTTTCTCACCACCAATGTATAAGTTCTGGTCTATGTTGAACCGTGTACTCGGTGGCTCAGATGACAAGTTAGTATGGCCAGTGCGTCAGCTCACCGGAACAATGTTGAGTCAGCAAATCCGCCAGCAAGGTATTTCAATGTTCTTAGGGCAGATTGAGAAGGCAATTCAAAACATTCACGGTGCAGATATTCGTGATACGTTGCAAGGCAAACTTGACAATATTCGTCAAGACTTTGAATACCAAATCAGTGGCGAGCCTGTGACTGGTGAGGCAACACTGTACTCAATGGAGCGTGAAATCCACAAGTTAATGCGTGAGAGTGGTCTGACTAAAGAGAAGATTGATGACATCCTCTATGCAATGCGTGCACAAGACCGCCAGGGCGAACTATTTAAAAACGTGCCAATCGATCCACTTACAGGTCGTCGCCGTAAAGTGACTGATAATCTTACTGGGTTCTGGTATTTGGACACTAACGGCAATCAAGTGCAAGACCCAGACGGCTCACAATTCTTGGCTACGTTGTCACCTGCAGAGCAACAATTTGCACAACAGTTGAAAGACGAATTTATCCGTTACAACAACCAAGTGCTAGATATGGAGTTAATGGCAGGGCGTATGACTCAGCAGGCATATAATCTAGCTTATGGTAAATTCTACGTGCCACTACGCAACGAGAGTGATGATGCAACAGCGTTCTTCAAGAAAGGAACAGGTCGTGTGACGAAGGCAGACAGCCCAATGACGCACTTCTTCTCTAATGCGAAGGCTCGCTTGAAGTCAGCAGAGAACTCGTTGTTAATGCAAGAGCTACGTGAGACATTAGCTGAGTATCCGATTGACGGCTTTATCCGTTTCAATGCGACAAAAATCAGCAAGACTGACCAAGGTAAATACCAACAACGCGCACAAGGTCTCGTAGAAGGTAACACCATTACATTCTTTGAGAACGGTAACAAATACACTGCGACGATTGTCGACCCGTTCTTATCTAAGAACTTACAGCGACACCGTGATGCCGTGGACCGTGATGATAGTACCTTCAGTTTACTTCGTTCTGTGGGTAACCTCACACGCTGGTATGCGCAAGTGCGTACACAAACCCCAGCGTTCTTCATCACATCCATCTTGCGAGACAGTACACAGGCGTTACTTGGCCACCAACAAGCGTTCCGTGGACGGTCAGGGTTATCAGACAGTGAGCATATGGCATTGAGTTTAAAGACCATTGCAAAAGCCTATTCAAGTTTGGGCATGATCTTGAAATCTCGCTACGACATGGAGAAGGCTGACTGGCGATACAAGATGTATCGTAAACACGGTGGGGTGGGGCACTCTGCACAGTTCGACCTTGATACAACACGTGATGCGTTAGATGCTGATGTGTTTGGTAGTAAAGATATGTTTGGCAAGGCTAAACGTGGGTGGAACACAGGGCGTAAGAAATACATGGACCTTATGCACTCATCAGATGATGCAATCCGTTATGCAACGTGGATGACATTCCTTGAACATAAGGCAGGACGTAAATTCACCTCAGAGGCAGACTTGCAACAATTCTTGGCGAACAACCCTGAAGTCAGCGCACTTGCAACAGAAGGCTCGAAAAATATCACCGGGAACTTCCAAAACAAAGGACTTGGTAACCAATTTGAGCGTAATATGTTTATGTTCTGGAATGCCAATATGGTGGGCTTACCAAACTCAATCCGTTCATTCAACCCTCGCTATGGTATGGCAGGGATTAAGATGGCGAGTATCTTTGGTGGCTTATTGGCAATGCAAGCACTTATGGCTGGCTCTGCAGGTGATGATGACGACGGTAAGTCAAAATTCTTCCGCTTAAAAGGGATTGGTGACTGGGTAGGTACCTCAGAAGACGGTGGCCTTGCAATCCCAGTTGAGCACGGACTACGCCCATATACACACGGTATCTTAGCGTTCACCGGGTTAATCACCGGAAACTACACAGTAGGTCAGGCTGTTAAGAAAGCATGGGATGGTGCGATTCAAGGGCTTACCCCGTTCTCTCCATCACAGACTGGCGACGCGTTGTTCGACTCAATGTACGCAGTATTACCGACCATCTTACAGGCTCCAGCACTACGTATGAAAGGTACAGACTTCTTTGGCCGTGATGCAATCCCACGTCAATTCGATGAGGAAGGTCGTGAGATTACAGATGGACCTAACGCAGTCAAATTCCGTGACAAAGACAGCGACTTCTCTATCGCTGTAGCCCATGCGATGAACCGTGCGACAAATGGCTTTATTGACATCACACCAGGGTCAGTTGAAGACTTACAGGCTCAGTTATTTGGTGGCTTCTACACAATGGTGAAGACAGCGAATAAAGAGTATGCGAAATCTGGAGATTTAATGTCTTCGATGGGTGCGGCAGTATTTAAAGGTAAAACTGCTGAATACAACAGCTTTGCACTTCAAGAAGAAGTCCAAAACCGTATTGCAGAGGCTCGTAAACAGTACCGTCTTGGTGAGTCAGTCGATGACATGCTCACTGGTGCGAGCAATCTACCTGAAGAGTATCAAGAACTCGTCGCGTTGGACAAAGAATTACGCAATGAGTTAAAATTCAAGGACGAGGAAGGGAACTCAGTTAACTCGTTAAAACAACGTGAGAAACAGTTGCGAATGACGGAAGACAAGAACCCACAAGAACTCTTTATGGTGCAAGAAAAACTTGCCGCACTTTATGCTAAACGCAACCAAATTTACGGTGAGTTTATGCGAAGATTAGATGAATTAGGAGTAGACTAATGAGCGAATTATCTCCAATGAAGAAGGTATTTTGCTACTACAAATCCCCGCTCGGTAAGTTCACCGAGTGGGCAATCAATGTAGTGAAAGCCCCCGATGTAGATCTTCCAGTTGAGGAAGGTCAAAAATCTGTGACCATTAAATGCCCGTGCTGTGTATTCTGGCGCGGTGTGTTGTTTGGTGTGTTAGTTAGTGCACTTGCTTATTTGGCTGCTTAATAATACAATAGGAATGTTGACAGCCCCCGTCGACATTCTTGTTTTACACAGGGGCAATAATGAATTTTAAATTTTCCAAAAAATCCCAATCCCAACTCTCCACTGTACACCCACAACTTCGCAAAGTTGTTGAGCGAGCATTAGAACTCTCAACAACAGACTTCGCAGTATCAGAGGGACTACGTTCCCACGCTACTCAGCAAGCCAATGTGAAAAAGGGTGTATCACAAACAATGAACAGCAAACACCTTGCTCAGAAAGATGGCTATGCGCACGCAGTTGACTTAGTGCCTTATCCAACTAGCTGGGACTTAAAAGACTTCTACCCGATTGTCGATGCAATGCGTAATGCAGCAAAAGAACTCGGTGTAAAAGTCCGCTGGGGCGGGTGCTGGTGCATGCTGAACACAGACACTCGGACACCAAAACAAATGGCAGAAGAGTACACAGCAGCACGAAGAAAGACAGGCAACAAAGCCTTTATTGATGGACCGCATTTTGAACTCGTGGAGGGTTAAACTATGCAATTTTTTAAATTTAAAGACTATATCCGTTCTTGGTCAACTTGGGTGCTCGGTGCCGTCACTGTAACCCCTGTATTGTCTGACCAATTCAGCGTGGTAAGTAACTTCGTGCCTGAGCACTTACGTCCTTACGTAATCACTGCTCTTGGTGTGGTGGGCTTAATTGCTCGTGCAATCAAACAACAATAGGTAGGTATCTATGGGTTGCAGAAAAGGTTGCGGATCATCTCTTGGCAATATTGAGTTGATTGTCAAAGACCTGATCCGTCAAATGATTGAAGCAGGTCAACTGCAAGAAGGTATCGTAGACTGTAACGAACAACGTATTTGGCGTGGTGGCCACGTAGTAACGTGTGACATTCTTGCGTCAGCTATTTGTCAGTTAGCAGAAGAAGGTGCGTTGTGCTTTAAAGAAGTAGAAAACATCGTAATGAACGAGGGTAAAATTTGTTTACTCTTTAACGATGGGACAAAATCGTGTACTTCTACGATTATCCAGGATAAACATCTTAAAGACGTTACGGTAAATGGCACCGTTATTACACTAACGATGGCGGACGATACCCCGTTCCATATTGATCTAGCTGCTATGTTGAAAAAAATCACAGCTACAGCAGTTGAGACTGATACAGGGTATGATATTACAGGTACCAACGGTGTTACTGTAACTGTACCAAAACTCAAAATCACGCCAGCTGCAGACGGTTCAGCTACTTTGGTGTCTGGTGATGTCAACACAAAAGTGATGGTGAAACCAACCACTGCAACTAAGGCAGATGACGGCACTGTTACTGTAACCAATGCTGATGGCTCGACTGTTACTATTGACCCAGTCCGTAAGGGTGACACTGGTCCTAAAGGTGAAGATGGTCGTCAAGGTGTCGATGGTGAGCGTGGTCCACAAGGTCCACAGGGTCTTCAAGGTCCTCCAGGCCCTAAAGGTGATCGTGGCGATGTTGGTCCTCAAGGTCCGAAAGGTGCAGACGGTCGTCAAGGCGTTGATGGTGCTCAAGGTCCACAAGGTCTTCAAGGTCCTCCTGGTCCTAAAGGTGACCGTGGCGATGCTGGCCCTCAAGGTCCACAAGGTCTTCAAGGTCCTCCTGGTCCACAAGGAAATGGGTTTGATTGCGCAGCAATGGCATCATTACCTAAGGCAGCGTGGAAACCAAATACGTCAATCTTAGTGAACCAAGATGGTGAATGTAAATGTCTTGTTCCTAATGAAAATATTTTTACTGACGTTGTTGTGGATTTAGCGGCAAGTAAACAAAACGTAGAGATCCATAAGAACCAAAGTGAAACAGTAAACCTTATTGCTACTGTTACCAATGCTGGTGCAAACCCTACTGGTGAAGTTCTTGTTACTTTAACTAAACCACAATTAGGTACATACCAATTAGGTACACCGACCACTAATAACATTGGTGAGACTAAGACTGGCGAGTTGACTTGGAAAGTTCCTGCAATGGCATCAGGTAAATCTTTAGTGATCACCGTGCCTGTTACATTCTCTAAAGTTGGTTCATTCAGTTTCGGCTTACAAGCAATTTCTACCATTGATACAAATACACAGAACAATACTAAGACTATGACGTTTACGGTTGCTGAGCGTATTGTAAATGATGGTACGAATACAAACTATGTGCCTACTGGTACGGACTGCCCTTTGATTATTGCAACAGACTTAACACACAACAAACGTTTGAATGTGTACACTACTGGTACAGGTGAAAAATTTAGTCAGTTCGGCAAATATATTAACGTATTTGCAGATGGACGTGGGTTTGCAGGTAAGCAAATTAAGCTAGAAGGCGCGAGTACAGTGGTAGTTTCTAGTGAAGGTTCAGGTGATTATAGTTATTACAATACTCGTAGTTATAGTAACGAAGAATACTCTAGATCTACTAGCTATAGTAACGGTAGTAGTTGGATGGAGGATGGCAGTTGCTATAGTCCATCTCAAGGTTTAGTAATAGCTTCTGGTAGTTTTTATCATGGGGCTAAATGGGATAAATCAAATGTCCAGCCTCCATATTATCTGAAAAACTTAGGAACTTTTGATGCAGAATCACAGATCTTCACATTCAGAAGTGATCTCAAATTACCTACTCGTCGTACATACTATAATGATGCACCTTATCACTGTGTAATTTGGTGTCGCCCTGCTGGTAAAGATTGTAAATGGCAAGGTATTCCTATCGTATTAGGAATTAAGGATAGAATAGATTTCCCACAACGTTATGTATTCACTAAAGTGAAAGGAGTTGTGGAAGACACTTATGATAATACTCTACCACCTAATAGACTGGTAAATCCAGACTTTATAAAAGCAGCTAATTTTGTTGGAATAGAGAAGCCTAATGATATAATCGGAGTATTGGGTGGACTAGCTGCATCCGAGAATGAGGTCGCAGCACAACATACTGTAATAGTAACATCAGGGCAAGAAGCACAATTTACCATTCGTGCAATAGGTAATACAAATAACTTACCTAGATATATCTCAACAGGTAAAACTCGTACTTCTTATGATTCTTCTACTAAAACACTCACTGTGACGGTAGCAGCAAATGCAACCCCAACAGACTCTGTCTATTGGGATGATCTGAAGATTATTGTGAAATAAGGAGTGAGCTATGCAACAAGTAGTAAACATCAACGGTTATGAAACAGTAATCGAAATCCCACCAGGTGAAGTGCTTTCCCCTGTTAAGGTGCAAGGCGACCAAAGTCACTACGAAATCGAGTACGGCAATGGTCTTAAAGAAGTCGGTGGTATTGTAGAAGTGCAAGCGACTTCCGCCAAAGAAGGCGTGATTGAAGGCGTGCAACGTGTAGAATTACCATTCCATAAAGTGTTAGACTTTCAAGTAACTGCTTTGAATGTATCTGCATCACCTGCAGTATTGACTGGTGAGTTTGCATTTGCCCGTTTAGACGATAAAGTCTTGGTAGTATATGGCACTGCAAATAGCAATGAAGCCAAAGCTATCCAAGTTAAATGGACTGCTAAGGGTCTTGCTTAATATATACCCGCCTAGAAATAGGCGGTATTAGGAGTAAATATGGCAACTAAATTTGCTACACCATTGGATATTGATAACAAGACGATTGTTCTCAATTCTGATAATAAATTAGAAGTCGCCTACACTTCTAATGCACTAGTCGGTCCTGGTAGACCTGATGACCCTAGCACAACTAATGGGGTTATCAAAGGCACTGAAACTGATGGCATGATGTATCAATCAACAGATGGTGCTGGTGTAGGTGCTTTCTTGTGGCAGCGCGTAAATGATAAGTGGGTTGTGGTTTATGGTAATACGGGTTTAATTACCTTGAAGAACACCAAGAGTTTAAAACCTAATGCCTATATCAAACTGCAACGTATTAACAATACCGTGTATTGTTTTATGGGTGGGTTGTCTTATGACTTATTCGGCTATGCTGGTAAGACAGAAAAAGGTTTCTTTTCTCGCCAACCTGCTCGTGTTGAAGTAATCGGTCAAGGTGGCATTCCAGAAGGGTTCCGTGCAAATGTATCATTGAACTTCCAACTGTTTGATGATGACACCAATAAACCCGTAGCGGGGGTTTATGTAGGTGGTGTTAAAGATGCCAATTTTATGCGGTTCACACCGTATAAAGAAGGTACTACAGGTAAGCCGACAAATGACTGGATCCCAGATGTAGGTCCTACTAACCTTCGTCCACAAGCAATGGTGTGGACAACGGACGAGCCGTTCCCAACTAAACTACCATAACAGGAGACAATTATGCGTTTAGGTACTCGTGTGGCTGGATGCCAGTCTTGCAACAGTGAGGCTCCCCGACCACTAAATCATTGTGATGATCGTCGTATTACCAACATTACACGTGCTGGTGACGAGGTGATTGTTACATTAAGTGATTGCACGTATTTTCGTGCACCAATGAGCGTGGTAGATGGCTCATTGAAACAAAACATCTCCAATCTCGGAGACCTAATTAAACAGGTTGAAGAATTACAACGTAAACAAGCCTTGTTAGATGCTTCACTTCTCCCGGTGACTGGGTTCGACGGTGAAGAGCACTACTCGGTAATTGGTCCAACATACTCAGATGAGGTAAATAAAAATGGTGATGAAAGTTCTCCACAACAATGAAGTCGGTAAGTTCCTAACAATCGGTCCTGACGGCAAATTAAACGGTATGAACGCATTTAAATCTGCGGTCGTACAAGGTAATAACATCGTATTCACGTTGTTAGATGACACCACAGTAAGTTTAGCGTTACCAGCACAAGCTATTGACGTGAAATTACAAGGTGCAGAAATCACTGAAGATAACAAATTAAAATTAACGTTATCTAACGGTGATATTGTTGAAGCAGACTTAGCTAAGTTTGTTGATGCACCTAAATCAGCGTCTGAATACTTCACTGAAATCAAAGCTCTTCCAGAGTTCAAAGCAGCTGTGTTAGAGTTCTTGAAATCTGCAGAAGGTAAAGCAGCAATGCTTGAAGTTCTTAAAGGTGAAGAAGTACAAGACTTCGCTGGCAATTCCAAAGGTTACTTATTACCTGCGGCATAATGACCAAGTGGGCCAAATTTTCTTGGCCCCTCTACTAAGAGGTTTGTAATGAAAGTAGTACATAGAGATGCTTTACACAATGATGACTTTGAAGAAGTTAATGGTAAACTGCGCACCAAGAAGACCTCAAGATCATACCTTGTTACTTTCCAAAATGGTGCCCAACCTTGGAATAACAATACTGCTCCTGGCTTGCGTAAATGTAACATCAAAAATAGCTTTGGTATTATTCACTTAGACTTTAAGAAGACAAATAATAATCCAGTTGTTGCAGTGCTGCCAGATGATTGTCCAACCCCAATGGACTTGATTGAAGATCAATTACATGATGGTAACACCGTATATATTGATGCCGGATCAAGAATTGTGCGGTGTTACGGTGTTACAAACGTACGATACGTTGTAAACCTAGTAGGATATTTTAACGATAATTAGTTTATGAAAGTTATTCATGAACACATCAGTAATCGCATAATTTTGGATTATGCTACATATATGTCAACCAGCAGTTCGCGTGGGTTCACTGAATAACAATCATAAGTTACGCACAAAACAAATGGAGTGCCATATGTTATGTAAACTTCTTACCATACTCTATGGACGAGACACGAGAGCTGTGTTAGTCGGGTCTGTAATGGTCAACGTCGTATTAACTATTGCCGTGTTACTTGATGGGATGAAGTATATTGACTTTATCCTGCCTAAGTCACTGGAGAACAACAGCACTTTGTTTATCTGTGCAACGATTGTTGCTGGGTTAATTGGGTGGCTAACACCGTATGCGGTGGGTGATCGCAGACAAGTGTTTAAGTCATTCGTTTACTTGGTTAGTACAGTTGTGCAGATAATCCTAGCCAATGGGTTTGTCTCAGACTCTCCCCCACTCTCTTTGATGTTGCTAGTCAGTACCGCGTTGTCTATTTGGTTCCTCGGTGCAGCAGTTTATGTATTTAAATGTGAGGGGTTAGATGGAGATCACGCAGGACGTAGTCGAATTTAGTGTCTTAGTTATTGGTGCCCTGCTTGGTGCGTTTAAGGGCGTGATGGCTTACGGACAAGGTAAGCCTCTCTGCTCTAAATGTGTGGACGCTGGGTTAGGTGCATATATAGGGATTGTCCTTGCCAAGCATTATGCGAGTGAGTGGAACATGTGGTATGCTGCAGTTCTTGCTGTGGTAGCAGGGGCGAGCGGTGCGATGGTCGTAGATGTTGCATTAAGGCTTATCCCCTCTGTAGCTAAAGACATCATGAAAGCCTGGGCACAAAGGTTCCTAGGGCCTAAATAAAATAACCCCCTCAGTGACGAGGGGGTTTTGTTTACTTAGCTGTTATGGCTTTAACAGCCCACATTTGTGCGTCAACTATTCGCGTAATGGCTTCTTCTAGAAGAAGCTCTTGAGTTGCATTAAGTACAGTTGGCCCGTGTCTTAACTCTTCAAGCTGGTTAATTGCATGTGCAAAACGCATTTTACAATCATGCACATCTCCACGGTTACCTACATTAAAGTCAATGCCTACAAGTTGTTCTCCACGTGTCATAACGTTACTCCTCTGTTTTAGTCTGATAAAATCGCCCATACCACAGCGGCTGGTGCTGTTACAATAAGTACGAATGTTGCAATATCTCGCACTGTGTCTGGTAGGTGATTATAAACAAATACTCCTATGCCTACTGTTACAACCACTGCTACCACCCATAATAATAATAGTCTTAATATGACGCTACTCATTTTGATCACGTTCTTCTTGCTCAATGAGCATTTGCAAATAGTGCTGGGCTTTCTTCAAATCCTCCACACCGTTTTTGCTCTTATATCGGCATACATACTTGATAATGTTACCTTCTATGTAGCCAATTCCATTTGCAGAGATGAAGTCAATAGGTTGGATCTTCATCTTGCTATAATGGTCACCACCTACTTGCGTAGATTTTGGTGGTAGAGACAATCTTCTTTCAGCTTTGCGATTGTCTGCGTCATTGTTTTCTTTCATGTCTTCACATTCCATATTATCACCTTCACGTGTAATATCTATGTTCACACATTGCCCCGTGCCTCTAGGACTCGTCCAAATACTGTGAACATGAAATCCTCGTGTGACGACTAATTCACGTGATTTGTCACTTGGTTGGGCATTGAATATGAGGCAAAATGAATTTAATGGGAAAATGTCATTAACATTACTAGGTATAATAATTGTGTCACCTTTTTTCTTCTTGACGCCTTTCAAGCCTTGTAAGAAGTTAAATAAGATCATTGATTCATCCATCTTGACTGGTCCAAATGTAAATTTCATAGTGGTTACCCCTTCTACTTATCTTGTTCATCTATGGCATCTGTTTCCTTTAATGCCCATACTGCTACACCAAAAAATACCAGCACCGCAAGTGCTGATAATAAATACTTGGCCATCATTTGCTACTAATCTCCAACAACTTGCCAGTCGTCTGCAAGGAGATCAGATTGTGACGCTAACCAAGGCACTAAGTCATGTTGTGCAGTGAACATCATTAAGAAGTCACGCACGTCGTAGCCATCCTTTTTAGGATCTCCGTAGGCTTCGTGAATAGCAACTTTAATGCTGTCACCGTTTACCAAGAAGACAAACATACCTTTGCCATTCCAACCTTCACGTTGGATTTTGCTGCCTTCTTTAACGTGGTCTAATGCTTCTGTAAATTCCATAGTGGTTACCCCATAATTTCAATGTTGATGATTTTGTCATTTTTATCGCGAGTAATGCGAAAATTGTGACCGTTAAATTTATGCGTTGTAATGGTCGGTGCATTAGCAATCGCATTTAGTAATGTGTGATCGAGTTTGTGTGCTCGATTACGCATTGCCTGACGTGCACCTGTGTGTGCAGATACACGTACGTGGTAGAGCTGTTTTAGTTTCTCTATGAACAGCTTGATAATATGAATGTCATAATCGAATGACTGACCGTCAAACCAGTCTTTGATGATCATATCAACTAATATATCCATTGATACACCACCTAAATTTGTCATTACTATAATTTCTGCAATGCAGCACATTGAGTCATACCGTTTAACTTCGTCTCTTAGTTCCCGGTTATCCAATACAGTGTTGCATCTCAGCACTTGTTTCTCTACACACTGTTCAAGCTCCGTGTACGCACTGCCTAGCATGTACTTAACTGGGGTTGCAATGTCACCTAGATAGGCTTCAGCTGCATCGTGCCAGAGTCCCATTCGTGCAAACTCTGCATTACCTGTTACGTCCATAATAATTTCTGCCACTGCGATGCTATGTTCTAGCACAGTAAATGGCTCATCCATTTCCATAAACTTCATGCCAGCGAATCGGTTGATATTAGACAAACTGTGAAAAACAATATCCCGTGTCATTACACCTATAGGGAGTCTTTTCAACGGTGCTTTAATTCCACCTCTAATAACATAATCTAACATATTATGCGTCCTCTTTAATGAATACACCGTTTACTAATTTGCCTTTACGATCTTTAATCGTATCGTACGCACTTTGTACTGCAGAGATGTAGTCAATGTCTAATGCGTCTGCCACATCTGCTACAGTAGTGATTACAGATTCAATAAAGTGGTGCGCATGATGGGAATGTTTATAGTAAACAAAAGACGCTAGATGCGATACGTTCCCTGCTAAGGAGGCAATAACAGCATTCAAATCCACTTTTTCATCACTGCCCTTCGTGGATCTCTCGAAGGCTGTCCACAAGTCAACCGGTGCATTTAGTTGTTTAGCCATCACAAGTGCAACAACCGTCACATCACCAATGGCATCAGCCATCTCTTCGTGGTTATCGCGTGCAATCGCTGCAGCTAGTTCACCTTGTTCTTCAATAAGTTTAAGCACTTGTCGGCTTGGATCACCAGTGTGTAGATTGCGGTCAACTGCCCACTGTTCGATGTTAGTTTGTAGGGTTTTTAATTGGGTCATATAAGTTTCCTTTTGTTGAGTTAAAATTTTAAGCACTTTTAAAGCACTCATTTGTTTAATTTTGTGTGTAACAACATACTCAGCACGTTTGTCCGCTGGCATTGAGTTTTTACATTTACGCGAATATTCTCGCTCACACTCTTTGCACCTTGCTTGATAACGCCCTTGCGTGTTTAGCCAACGGAACGAATCAATCGGCTTTTCTTTAAAGCATTTACTGCATACTTTGGTTTCTTGTATCATCTGCTACCTCGAATACTTGAATGTCAACATGTGGGATGTCAAACATATACTGTGCAGTATCTGCCCACAACCGTAAGAACTCCATAGGGTCTTCACCATCTGGCGTAGTGACAAGAGCGTTGTGAACTTCCTTTCCCTCTACTGTCCATACAGTGCGATAAACGGTATTGGGTTTTAGTTTCAGCCCCATTGTGATGATGTTTCGTGTTAGATCCATTTTATTACTGGGTCTCCTGTGTAATTTCTGTTAAAGATAAACCACGCCATTGCCATTCCGGAGTTGGACTTCTTACCTGTCTCCTGCTCACGCTGGGTGAGGTATGGCGAGGTGAAGTGGATCCGTTTACTTGACACCCACACCTCTCGCAAGTGCTTTCTGTCGAACAGTTTGCGACGCTGTGCAGTCTCTAAGAACGCTAAACGAAGTAGCATAACAATATCACCCGTTACTAACTCTAAGGCTTTCTCTACAAACTCCTGCGCGAGAGAAAACGGTGGGTTAGTGATGATGTCTTTATTCTGCAACTCAGGGCGGTTTTCTGCCCACGTATGTTGCAAGAAGTCACATTCAAGCGTTAGCATTCGTTGACGAACTTTGACATCAGACGTTACGGTCATTACACCTGGCAACATATCCTGAACAACATCAATGATTGCCCCATTCCCTGCTGCTGGCTCCCATATCACATTTGTCTTAGGTCTCCACCCAGATGCCTCTAAGAAGGCTTTTGTTACAGCTAATGGGGTTTCGTAGAAGTCTAAGTCACTACGTTGATCAGAGCTTGCGCCCATTAGTGTGGCTTTCGATTTATTCGTCATACGGTTCACCCTGTCTTGCTCTTCTACATACCAACAAAACCATCTCGGTGATTTTGTCTTCTGGTAGGTGGTGGATCAGTTTAGGGTACATTCTCGTACGTTTCACTGATTGGTTAAACAAGTCCTCTTGTGTGATGTGCATATTATCCCACGAAGATTTCTGTGGCAGTTTGCCATCACCTGTTTGGAACAGTTCATAAGCACGTTTCACGTGGTCAGCAAAGGGTTGCCCAAACGGAAGGATATACTCTTCATACCAGCGTCTAATTCCTGCACTTGCACTGCCATGTTCGGTGATGTGTTTTCTTACGAAAGCACGAAGTGAACTACGTTGGTTGAGCACAAAGCGGTCATTGTCATACTTGCTGATTAAGTAGAAGATAAATCCCCATGTCCACTCAATACCGTACACCTTGTCGCTCCATACTACCTTGTCAGATGTCCAGTGGCGGATAGGCTCTGCCCATGGACGCTCTACAAGCATTTTCAACGAAGCACCATTCTCTAAGTGCGCGTTGACTTTGTAGAGCTTCACACCATGCAGTTCTGCCACCATTTCAGGTGTCCACCACTCTGCATCAATCTTGGAAATAAGTTTCTGTTTTGCCATAAATGTCTGTTACCGTGAACTTGTTAGGGGTCTTCAAGAACTGAATAACACGCTGTAATGCGGCTAGGCGACTGTACATACCAGATGAACGGTCTGTTGCATTCCACGCTGCAATAACTTCAGTTGCACCGATAACAATACAATAGTCCCCAAGCACAGGCTCCACATCCCACTGGATTAGTGCGCTGTCGTTCATCACGCCAACATAAACCTTACCAGTTTCTGAATGTTTTGCCATAACAAGTAAGTCACTTGATGACTTAGTCTTGTCATACATACTGTTGATCATATCACGTGATGTAATGAACTCTTCTGCATTACTAAAACACGTCAAGGATGGCATACTACCTGGCTCCATATCATAATTTGAATATGCTGTAATTTGTCGGAGAGCTGCTGCTGTCATGATGTCAATAGCTTCTGGTGAACCAACACCACCCACTAACACATCATATTTTCCGCATTGGTAGTGACGAGCTTTTTTATACTGAGCACAGTCGATATGTCCAAACGAGACTGCCGTGTCTGCATACATTTTTTGCTCTTCTACATTAAGCACTACAACGCTCATAGTTAACCCCTTTCTTAATCGCCTTGTCACGGGCTTGAATACTCTCGTAAACTGTGACACCGAGTCTCCAGGTGTCACCCTCTTTTTGGATTTTGAAGCCATCAAAGTATTTATTGTGGGCTTCAGATATTTCTTTTAGTTTTTCACTGACAATGTCGATGTGCGACTTGTTGTCGTAAAGTGCGGAGAAGTACAGTGCGTCTTTGTCCATAGACCGCACTGCATCTTCAAACCGACTACACACCACCGCCAGCGACCGTCTGGTTCGCATTTATATCCTCCGGTGGGATTTGCAGTTTCTCTTTGACCTTCGGATGGTTCATATCCAATGTCCAGCAAGGTGTTCTTGTTTTTAGCATGTCCATTTGTGTGTTGGCTAACATATTCACGCTGAAACGTTTACCACCGCAATCTGCCAAGATTTGTTCAAAGCGACCACGGTCAAACCCACGCTCTTTCGTAAACTCATTCACAGCTTGTTGTGAAATATGAACAAGGTTGTCAAACACTTCAATACGCACGCCCACTTTGTTGTGTGGCATTTGTTGTGGCATAAGCTGGTCAGGGTTTCTCACCACTAATGTCTGTGCGATATTGCTTGTGAAGAAGTCAGACATAATGTCTGTATCAGACATCACTTTCTCTTGTGCCTTCGTTGCTAAGTAACTAAGGATCTTCACACAATTATCTTTCACAGTTTGTGGGTCGAATGGGAATAACCCAAGTCGATAACCAACACTTGCCCCCACTGCAGCTGCAGTCATCATGTCCACCCAAAAACGATAACGGCTGTGCATTTCAGCTTTTCTTGACAGATAGATGTTTGTATCATCCCATTCTTTGCGAAGAGCTGTGTCGTTCTTCACGATGTAATCAAATAGGATTGGTGCACAGACACCTTTCACCTGGTCAAGTCGACGCATTAAGTCATCACCAAAGGTTTTGTCATTTGACTGTTTCAGTGGCTTAAATGGCAACTCTAACACACGCATAATGTATGCCTCGTTCTCCAATCGTGCCTCTGATACACGGTTCCAAATGCTCACGTTTGAGCTTGAATACACAAAAGTGCGCCAGCCTGGTAATGATGCACGAATGTCGTTTGCATTTGCTGAACCACGAAGTTTCGCCTTACCTGATGTACAGGTGTGGATAAACTCCATTAGGTCATACGCATTCATCTGACCAGTCTCATCAATCACCATTGGGATGCTGTTCAAATAGCTCAACATCTCGAAGAAGGCGATGTTTGTTGTACCGTGTTTAGCCTGTACGACAAATGGTTCTGGGTCACCATAGATACTGGCTACCACTTTGGTAAGTGTTGTTTTACCCACACCCGATTCTTCTGAGAACAGGTTAATAATACCACCACGCTCCAATGCGTAACGTGAACGAATAACAGCCCCAAAGCCACTAGCAAGTACCAAGCGATACATAGCAGCATCATGGGCACCGTATAGACTGGACACCACATCACGCCAAAGTTGTACTTTTTGATCATGGTCTTTCACTCGCTCACAAGCCTTCGCAAATTTCTGTGCAATCACTGTGTCATTTGCAGGGGTAAGTCGTGGACCTGCCTGAGTGTACTCAGTACGACCAATCACGAAATTACCTGTTGCTGTCCACCCTAATTGCTTAGGTGCGTGAGACATTGCTTTTGCTGCTTGTAAATCAACAAGCTGAGTTCTTAAATAATGACCCATTTCTCCAGCCTGTGACATTGTATTTAAATATATGTGATGGTTAGCAAGTTTCTGCATAAGGGTCATCCCATTTGCATACACCTCATCTGGAGTTAACTCCATCTCCATCACGCCATCTTTCGGTGAATGGAACCTCGCCCATATGCGAGGAACACCATCTAATCCTTCACCTGTACGTTCAAATAGGTAAAAGTCATAGGGGAACACTTGAGTAGGGGCTGTGCCTTCCTCTCCTGGTTCTTTTAAGATCCCCCCACCGTTGGGGTTTCTTTTAAATGGGAATGGGTACGCAGGTATTACAAATGTTTCTGTTTCTACCGACGCCTCCACCCCTGCGGTCGTCTGAACTGCTAATGGTGCTTGCACAACAACGGGTGTGCGGTCATCTTGTATACCCAATATCAGCGGTGACTGATTTGGCTTAGTGGCTAAGTTCTTAAAGTGCGGACATCCGTCACACACACCAGGATTGTTTGCATTGAACCATGAACAAGTACGTGGTCCCTGGAACTGCTCCATTTTACGGAAGGTTTCATCCTTGTCGTAGCCTGAGTAGTCCTCACTGAACTTCACAGCCCATTCATCTTTGTCTTCACAGAACTTGATGATTGAAAGCCCACCTGCCCACATTGGTTCCGGCACATGCTCTTGGTCTTTGTACATTCTGTACAACTGTGCACATCCCTTACCTTCCAACTCCTGTTTGGTGATGATCGTGCCAAAACGTTTTGGTATATTCTCAACACCCATGTCCACAGGCTCGTCACCTTTCAGCCACGTTGGGGTCTGTCCTAATGTCCAGTCTAACCCTTTGGCACGGTTGAGTTCAGCTTGGTATGCAGCATCCTGCAGGTGTATTTTACCTGCTGTCAAGATGGCCTTAATGTGGTCCCAGTTTACTGGTGTCACATTATCTTTAATGGTCGTAACCACTTTGCCAGACTTGACGTGTATTGTACCAACTGGTCGCAATACAGAGGACACTTCACCTGTCCGTGTAGGGTCTGCCATTAAACCAAACCGTCTAACCAACCCTTTGAATATTGCTCCGTACTCACGGAACTCATCTTTTGGCACGTCTCTGTCTAATACCCAGTAAACGTGCAAGCCTTCGCCTGACGAGTTGATGATAGTCGGCTTTGGAAACCCTACCTGTTGTATCCAAGCAACTAAGGCACGAAGCCCATCTTGTTGTGTGCGATATACCCCAACTCCATTGTGTTTAAGGAACTTCGTTTCACCACAGTCAATATCTCGTAGTGCCACACAGTTGGAGGCTTTACGGTTATACCCATTAGCATTGGGGCTTTGGTCTTTTTGGAAAGCACCTAACCCGAAGTACACATCACCACATTCGCCCGCCATATAATTGAGGGTTGCTTCAACCCATCGGTGGTCAGCGAACGAACCCCATTTATGAATCCAGTAGTAATCTGGCTCACCCTTCTTGGTATAAACAGGATTACCAAATTCATCTACTTTCGGTTTCATTCCCGCTATAACGTTTTTACCTGCTCGGCTAGTAACCCGCTCAAGGAACGTCATAAACACCTCTTAATTTATTGCGGGGTTTTCTCTTCTAAAAGTGCTTGTTTCTTTTCCAATAACATACAACGTAAAAGTGTCATTGTTACTGGTTCTACTACTGCAAGATCTGCACAAGGATAAATCCCTTCTTCAAGACCACGATCAATCAGTTTATTGAATTGTCGCATTTTTTGTTTGCCTTCTTCCGTGTAAGAACGGCGACCAGTCAACATATCACGCACTTGGTTTTTATCAAGTTGTGTAAGTTTGCCTAATAACACGAATGGCATTTTGGCTAACACCACATTTTCTAACCACGTAAATTCTTCGCTGTCAGGACCAAATTTCACACGGGCGTTTGCAACAGTTTCAGGGTTTAATTTGAAAGCTGGCATCTTTTCTCTTTCTTTTAATTCACGAGACATAAAGGTTTCTCCAGTGGGAGGTGGGGGAGTTCCCCACCTTGGTTAATGATTAAAGTAAGTTAAGCGCGTCGCCAGTGTCAATACCTAGACTACCTAGTACCTGGTCAACTACTGCAGTTTGTGTAGCAGGTTGCGCTGGAGCTGTGTTCATAGGTTGAGTTGCAGGAGCAGGTTGAGATACTGCTGGAGTTCCTGCTGGTGCTGCATGCTGAGTCGGTTGTACAGGTGCCACGTGCTGTTCTGCCACCGCTGCAGGAGCTGCTGTCGGTGCTGGTGCCGCTGTTGGGGTGACTGGCTGTTGAACCATTTGCGGTGCACTTTGGACATTTGCTGCTGGGGCGACAGGTTGAGTAGGTGCTGTCGGAGCAGGTTGTACAGGCTGAACTGGAGCGGGTGTCGGTGCTAACAAATGTGGGAAGTTTTGTGCCACATAGTCATGAACTTGTTGCTCAGTCACTTGCGGGTGATTGATCCAATCACGCACATTTTGTGGTAATGATTGGTCTGCACCACAACGCTCTTTCAAAGTAGATTGATGAACTGGTGCTGGTGCTGGTGCTGGAGCAGGTTGCGGAGCTACCACTGGTGCTGGCTGTGGTGCTGGAGCTGGGTTCATCGGCTGTGTCATTGTTGGTGCTGATTGCTGTTGAGCATATTGTACAACTTGTTGTGGTGCTGGCTCAGTTGCTGGCACCGCAGTTGGAATATGTGGCACTTGTTGCACAGGGATTTGTGCAACAGGAATACCGTTCACAGCTACAGTTAATTGTTCGTTGTTTAACGTTAAGTATGCAGTTAAGTCAAGTTTCATTTTAAGATCCTTTGTAATGTTGTAAATTTGTTCGTTAATGAATGATACGGCTTGGAAACGGTAGCCACCCGCTTTACCAAATGGGCAAGAGATACGAGTGATCACCTTCTCCCAATCTGATTTGTTTGACGCAAGGAATGTACGGTATGGGTTCAATGGGAAGAATCCATTTTGCACTTCTTTGCTGAAAATCGGTGTTGCTGATAAACGAATACGGTAAAGTTTATCCGGTTCAGCTGTGTCCATTACCACAAGGTATTTACTGAACTTACAGGCTTTAGATCCATTTGGTCCTGAGTTTTCTGCGTTCATTGGACACATATTACATTGCATTGCTTGGCACTTCGGTGAACTTGGTGCTGGTGTTTTTCCGTCATATGAGAAACATACTGGCGGGTTAACTTGCTGTTGTTGGTTATTGTACTGACCTTCATAATAGGTACGGTACACATCATTTCCTTTAGGGCCAATGCCTAAGATTACAATGTCTAAATACGGTTGCGGCGGTAATTCAACACCGTCTAACACTTTCACTAACCAACCCATTTCATTCATTTTGATGGTCGGTAGACTTGAACCGCCCAAGTCATCCATAGATGAATGTTCGTCATCTTCACCTTGCAAGAACGCTAGTGCGGTGCTTTGGTTTTGTTGTTGGAAAATGTTTACTGCAGTGCCTGGTGCTGCGTATGCAGGTTGGGCTGGTTGCTGATAAACAGGTTGTTGCATAACAGGCGCAGGTTGCTGATAAACGGGCTGTTGAGGCTGTTGATAAACAGGTTGCTGAGGCTGTTGCGGTTGACCAGGTGCGGGTTCATACGCGCCAGTCGCTTGGTTGTAAACCATGTCCATAAGTCACTCCACTTATTTGGTTATAGAAAGTTTAATGGTTTGTTTAATACCCACACCAGGTGGCAATGCAATAGGTGACTCAACACCATTTGCCTGTTTATCCACTTGTATTTGGGTCATGTATGCGGAAAACGCTCGTGTAGCTAAAGAAATGTTTACCAGTTCAGGTAAGTTATTTTGCATAGCCCAGTCACGGAACACAGTCTTGTCCTCTGCATAATACTGCTCAGAGATTTTACGCGTTACGCTACCATGTGCGGTCACTGCACCATCTTCACCACGTGCAAGTAACAGATCATTCATCATGGTCTCTAAACGGTCAGATATTGCATCTAACTCATCCATTACGGCTTTGTGTTCTTTGCGACGAACTTCTACTTTTCGATAGGTCTCAAGTAGCTGCTCCATATTAGCACCAGCAAGTGCCTGGAACATCTGCTCGATTTGTTCTGCTCTGTCCATTTTGTTATCCTTTTAGGTTATAACCCCTTGATAAAGTCATTGTACATCTGTAGTAAGTCCGATTGAGATACTCGGCTCTCTTGCAATGCTTTATACAGTTTCCACTCAACTGGGGTTGCGTATAAGTGGATGATTGTCATATCGTTACGTTGACCTGGTCTGTCAATTCGGTTACATGCTTGCACATAAGTCTCTGCACTTACACACGGACCAAACCACACAATACAACTTGCGGCTGTTGCCGTGACACCGTGAGACATCGTCTGCGGTGTAGCGATGATCAAATCAGGGTGCACCTCATTTTGGAAGTCAGCAAATATTTTGCTTCGTTCCTTCTCAGATGTTTCACCTGTAATAACACCGATTTTCCAGTCCTTACGCTGTTCACGGATTTCACGTTTCAACATCTCAGCTGTATGCTTGAACGGGACGAACACTAAAGTCTTACCCAGTTTAGGGTCGTCACTCTCAGCTCGTGCACGCTCTATGGCTTCGATTGTTTCTGTGATACGAGAGCCAACATCAAACTTATGTGCCTGGTTGTCATCATCATAGATAGCACCAGTCGCCACCTGTAGAAGTTTGTTCATTAGCACTGCGCCGTTCACAGCGGTCACTTGAAGGTCACCATCTTCTACATAAGAACCTCGTTTGAGTTCTGCATAAAAGCGTTTCTGACCGTCACTTAACTCGACTTCACGATATAATGATACTACTGGGGGTAGATCAATACAATCTTTTTTCTTGATCCTAATTGCAGGGGATAAAACTTTCGCCACTTGCTCGTGAGCGTCAGGTCTCTCTACCCACGTATAGGGTCCTACTTGTCTTAACACACGCTCTTTAAAGCGATACTTCGTAAGACCTGCCACAGTCTTTGGTGTCACTAATGCGGCTTGACCAAATGCTGCCTCCACTCCTCGCAGAGTAGGGGTACCTGTCAGTCCCCATACATACTTCGTGTCTTTAAACAGTCGGTACGCTGTCCACCAGCGACTGTCGTAACATTTCATCTTGCCAGTACGTTTGTCTTTCTTCAAATCAGGTTGCACTGAATAAGTTGTGCACTCGTCAATGATCACCAGGTCATACGCATTGGCTCTAATTTCATTTTCAATTACCTTCAGTCCATCATAGTTAATGATGTGGACTTGGGTGTTTTGTTCAGCTAACTTCTCACGCTTTTCACGTGACCCATACAACACTGTTACTGTAACCTGTGGGTTCACATCAAAAAATTCTTGTGCCCACGTCGCATTCATCACAGAAATTGGGCTGACGATAAGAACTTTCTTCACTTCACCAATCTTCAGTAAGTAATCAGCTGCCCATGCACAGGATAATGATTTCCCAGTTCCCATGTCAGCAAAACAAAACGCTCGCTTATTGGCTGTCAAGAACGAACAGATCTTGTATTGGTGTTTAAATGGTCTCTTCTGTCCAGGAAAGTCATAGTCCACCAATATTGGCGATACAATATGTGACCCTGCATCTGCAACAGCCTGTGTTGCCTCAAGTGTCCACGGAATTAGCACTGCCTGTTCTTTAGTTGACAACACACTGCGTGGGTACATCTTGTTAATCAGCTCAGCCATTGCTGTACGGACTAAAAGAAGTTTGCCTTTTTCTGTGTTTACTACTTGAAATTGGTTCTTCATAGCCCTAGTTCTTTCTTCACTTCGTCATCTGACATCTTCGCATATTTGGGGTTAGTCAATTTAATTTTGGCAATTACCTTATCAATCGACTCTTCCACCGACCCTGTACCGAATTGGTATTGCTCATAAAGTGCATCAAATTCTTTCAGCGTTGAGTCAGCTGTTGAGAATGCGTTTGTCAATGTCTCGTTAATGATGGCCAACTCGTCCATCAAGATACGACCTATTGTTGGTTTCCCGTCTTGGGTCTCCATTGGCATGTTTAGTTTTTGTAGTCTCTCGACTACAGTAAGGAGTCTTACCTGCCCTTGTTGAGCTGAACCCCTTACTGCGCGGAGGGCCGTCATTGCCAAATCCCCCCGCATTATCGCATCATCATACTGATCTTGCGCGATTGAGTTTTCCATACACTGCACTCACATAGTTAATCTGACGCAGGCAATCTTCATACGCATTATGGCTGGCTTCCATAACACCAATAAGTGCGAAATCTTCGGCCATTTGTCTAGCAACTCGAACATCTTTATATGCCCAGTATGGGACAGCCCATTCAATGCCATAACGCTTAGACGCACTGCATAAAATATCTAAATCAAATGTTCCTGTACACCACACACAAACGTCAAACTCTTTCACAGTTATAAGGTCGTAAAGCTCACCATTGAATTGACGGATAAAATCTTCAAACGTCATACCTGCAGCTGAAGCATCAGAAATTAGCTCATCAAAGTATTCTTTGTTTGTGTCGTGCCACCATCTTAATGTGCTCGTTGATACGGTTGCACCTGTTTGCTTGGCCAATCCAAAATTCATCGGTCGTTTTTTGCGGAATGCCCAGTTAATAACATTATAATCTGTGAGAGTCTCTACATGCTCTGCCATACCAGTCACATAACCTGTAATTGGATCAAACATAACAACAGATGCTGATAAGACATGTGCGGTTGGTGCGGTGTCTAGGGTCTCAAGGTCCACCATCAGGTGAACGGTTTGTGGTTTTGACATAGTGGGGGTCTCCATTGGTTTATTTTGTTTTGTTTTTCTTACTACGGTTATAGTGCACGCTTGTCACCTGCAGGTTACTGCGTGCGGTCGAACCGCCTTTACTTAATGGCACTTTGTGGTCAACATCTTTACCCTTTAGTGCCGCCTTACCGAGTTCTCGCTGCATCTGGCGACGTGCCTTATTACGCTTTGCTCGGTTTTTCTTTTGCTCAGGGGTACCCTGATATTTATCGTACTCTTCACGATAATCGCGTTTGTATGCCATATTAAGTTGCCTTATTGTGTGGACAAGTTACTACCGGACAGTACGCACATAGTGGGTTCTCTCTCGGCTCCCATACGTTAGTTTGCAGAGCTTGCATAATCGGTATTGCACGATTTTTCCACTCCGTAACGTATGCGTCCATTTTATCACGAGTATAGGTTTCTTGACACGCCTGGTACCCATGCTCCACAAAAATCAGTGACGCCTTAATCTGTTTTAGATTAGGCATATAATGGAATGCCATCATCGACATACATTGCAACTGGTCAATCTTAGGGTACTTAGGACTACCTGTTTTGTAGTCAATCATTACACCTGTGTCACCATTGATGATCATCAAATCATACTGACCACGCAGCCAAATGTCTTTACCTTTGAAGTAATCTACCTGTTTCTGATTCCAGTCCAGTGCCATTTTTGTCTCACATTGCTTAGTGCCTTTAGCATTTCGCAACTGGTCCATAAAATACTGGTGATGTGCAAACTCTTCAGATAACGGCTTGCCATACTTTACGTAGTCCTCAAATGCTTTGTGCATTCTGTTCCCCTTCTCTGTCGCAGGGGTAGGCTTAAACGGGTATTTGTTCAGCAACAGCTTTTGCGTGTTGAGGAACTTAAACGGACAGTTCTCATATTCTGAGATTGCCGAGTATGATAGTGGTATATGTGTTGGTAGTTTCATAGCATGCCATCCAAATCTTCAGCAATCATACATAATACGTCTACGTCGTCGGGTCTATAAAAAACCTTGCCATCAATGTTACCGTTAGTGACAGCATATGCCCACATGGTTAATGAGTCATCACCATTCACGATAGGTCCTTCTTTACTGTCTGGGCTGAATGTTAATTTACCCATCAATACTTCACCAGTACCTTTAAATTTAATAATGAATGAGTTACCTATTAGGTCAGATGCTGAACGATTAAACGGTGAATGCAATACTTTTATCTTCATTTCGCCACCTTCGCATTTATAAATACACCCATTACATCTACATCATAGTGTGGGATAAATACTTCTCCTTTAGCTGTGCATACAAAAAAGCCATTTAATCCCATCTCGTATGATAATGTTCCTGTAAATGTTCTTGTCTTTCGGTCATACTGACCGAGTCGACCAACGTACGGATCATTTCTATATGATGATTTAATCAGATATAATCCACCATTAACACCATACAGTCCATCAGGGGATTGTTGTCTTGGTAAATAAACAAGTTCATCCATAAATCTACCCTTTGATATTAAGTATTGGTAAAACCGAGAATAAGATTTTTACCGATGCTGATTGTTGTGACATAACAGAATCAATATTCTTATAGCACTCAGGTAACTCATCAACCGTTTGTTCTGTATGGTTGTTCACCACTGAACTGCCTAGTTTGTTAGTCACTTCATACATATCTAATTGCTCACGTGCTTTGGTGCGTGACATTGTACGTCCTGCTCCGTGTGAGCAGCTCTCTAAATATGCGCTAGAACCTAGACCTTCACATAAATACACACCATCTCGCATATTTGCAGGGATTGCAACTAACTGACCCTTACCTGCTGGGTTAGCTCCCTTACGATGTGTAACTGTTACATGATCATCTGACACCACAACCATTGCATAATTGTGAGGTGTGTCTGTAATAATATTGATGTCACATTGTTCACTGGTAACTTCACGAATGGCTTTCAATACAGATCTTGCGATTCGCTCACGGTTTACTTTGGCAAAGTAAACAGCCATTTCCATATCGTATGCATAAGCACTCGCTTTTGTTTTTATATATTTACTAAATTTGAGCGGGTAAAAGCCTTCAACATTCGATGATTTTAATAACTTATCCACATACTTTTGAGCGAACTCATTACGACGTTCATGCCACTTTTCAGGGTTGTGGTCTTTCCAGTTATTCTCATCTTCAAATTTGTTAAATGCCTCAATCCAATACTTGTCATTGTCGAGAATATGTGATTCCAACGCGTGAGTCATCCAATGTTTTGCCATTGCCCCACCAACACCACGTGACCCAGTGTGTATTGTCAAATATATTTTATTTGTCTCTGGGTTTATTCCTAATTCTATAAAGTGATTACCACCACCAAGTGTACCGAGATGTCTAAGGAATACGTCTTTGTATTGAGCATCAATTTTTTCAAATAAAATTTTCTCGTCATCAGTAAGGTCTTCTGTTTTGAGCTGATGACCTTTGTCTCCAACTGGGACATGTTTTACAATGGCATCTCTAACGTCTTGTAAATTGTCAATGTGTGATGCACTTAACTCATACATCGCTACACCACATCCAATATCATTACCCACAAACGATGGGTAAATAGTGTCTTCTGTAACGATAACAGACCCGATTGGCACTGTGTACCCACCATGTGCATCTGGCATTAACGCAGCACTTATTACAGATTCTTCGGCTAATGCTGACTGTATTTGAGATCTTGCGGTATCGTCTAAGTCCTTGCAAAATTCAACGTATGTTTTTTCGTTATTCATATAAACCATCCTATCTATTTATAATTAGTTTCATTTGTCCACCAACAACTCATTATGAATTTCAGCTTTTTGCAAGACTAAAAATTCAGAGAACGCACGATGTTCTTCTCGTAAGATAGATGTATCTAGGTCTTGGTAATAAATTGTTATATACCCACCCCGGTCGTTGTGCTCAACCCTGCCAAGCATAACCACACCATCCTTCAAACGTAGTACCAAATACAACCCTTCCTCGATAAACCCGTGTCGATAATATCGGTTATTGAATGCACGTTCTATCTGTTTGTCCATTATACTTCTCCAGCTTGTGCTATCTGATCCCATTGATACGATATTGGGATAAACCATTCAACATCACGCATTCTTATACATTCATCTGGGGCGTCATCATCAACTCCCATATGCACTACCCAAACTGGTTCATTATCTATATGTGAATCTGTAGCTGCTTCAAATTCTGCTACAAATTTCCAATGCGTATCTTTCACACATATAATAGCCGTCGATAAAAACTGAGCTGTATCTACAGCTTTCATAATCCCATCCTGTGTTGATGGGAATCTTTTAAATTCCATTATGTATCTCCATAACGTTGTGCGAATGCTGCCTCTGCTGCGATTGGACAACCTTGTGCCCACACTGGCACTTGCGACATACATTCAGTTAAAAAGTCTGCGGCTTGTTGAGCTTCATTCTCCGGTGCTGTCGTTACCCATTCATCGTGCACGTTAAATGCGATTGGATAACGCTGGTGGATATTCATCGCTTGCCATTTCATAATGGCAAAGGCTAATGCTTGACATAGGTTTTCCGTTATACGTGCCCCATACGTCCATATCCATGTAGGTCTGCCTTCCTTAATGCCGTAGTAGCAATACGCATACTTACTCGTGCCATCATCATACTTACGCTCACGCATTTGTAATTCACTGTAGCGTAACCACAACCCATCAGGCAGTCTGATACTTGGCGTTCGCTTACCTGCAATGTGAATTGTGCCATCGTAGTAAAACAGCTTACCATCTGGTCCGCCAAAATATCCTTTACCACCTGCCGCCATGTCTTTCAGAACTTGGTTGCATTGGCTCCAGAAATTTGTGATGTCCACATATTTGTTACGGTAGATCTGCACGAGTCCTGTAGCTTCTTCGACTGTTAATTCAATCTTAGCTTGAGCAGCTAACTGGTCTCTGAACCCAGGACCACCCATTCCATATCCACAACCAAGTACCGTAAACTTACCCATCTGTCTCTTGTATGTGTAATCAGCATTTGCTGCTTTATGTTGAGCCTTAATGAACAGCGGGTCTTCGTTATAGATGTCTCCAGCCATGTCACAATAAATGTCCCCGCCACTAGAGAATATATCTAACTGAGACTTACAGTTAGTGATGTAACTTAGTGTACGTGCCTCAACGGCTGACGAGTCAGCTGCCACCACCACTCTACCTGCAGGTGCCATAATAGACTTACGCATTGTTGCGTCTTGCCCATCATTGCGACCACTTGATAGGTTCTGAATGTTAAACAGGTCACCACCGAGACGATGTGTCGATGCACCACTTACTTTAAGTGGCATTCCTACACAACCATAGGCTTCTTGCTCGTTGATAAATCTGTTGAGTCTAGGTAACTCGTAGTTATTCACATACACAGCCGTTTTGCGAGCGGCTAAGACTTTCTGCAATGGTTCATAATCAAGCTGTGATAACTTCACCATGCCATCATCTTTCTTCGCCAACGCATAGTCATAAACCGTGTACCCCATCTTGGCAGATTTCTTCTCAGAAACCTTTGTTGGAATAATAAACGGTGGCTCAGGATCAAACCCTTCGGTACGGATATAATCATCCACCTCGTCTTGCGTCATCCCACCCATAAACTTGAACAGGATAGCAAGACGACCTGTTGATAATAAGTGTGCCTTTGCCTCAGCATAATCACCGTCGAACCAATCATCTGCTACGCCTCGCACTGCGTCCCGTAGTGATGTCTCAGCTTTATGTTTGGCTGCCTTCAGCATTGGCAAATCCATTATCAACTGTGGATATAACGCACATCGCGCAATCATGTCCTGGTATGCCAATTCGGTACGAGGTAACTTACCCACCATAAAGTAAAACCCTTTACGGCAGATGTCCACGTCGTTGGCACAGTATTCTTTGAACCGTTCAAACAAGCTAATTGTTTCTGCTATAAACTCTTTAGGGTCTTTGAAGGCTTTGCCTGTCTTGGTCTTACCAGACTTCGTGAGGTTCAGCGTGCGGATGAAATCCTGTGATACCTCTTTCGCAGCTAGGTAGTGTTGACCATTCGGGTATTGGTAAAGATGTTTGCCTTTGGCTTCCTTCACCTCTTCGCCCTTATCTAAGACGGCAACGCCTTCGCCCTGCAGTATTTTAGCAAGGTGGCTTAACTTGAGGCCACCGAACACCACGTCATAACGCAGTGCTGCCATAAATCCCATCGTATCGAAATACATAACTGGGTTATGTCCGAGCCGCTGGTGGACAAGTCGTCCATCAAATCGAATGTTGTGGCTGACGAGTGCTGTGGTTGCCCAGTCAATACTGGACAGCACACGCTTAGTCTCTTCTTCACCCACAGCCATTTGAATTGGCCCGTTATTGAGTGCCCACCCCATCAGCTGAATGGGTGCGGTCATCACATACTCTGCTGAAGAATCAGCATCCTTGAGGCTGAAGTCTCCGTCGTAGTATGTCTCAAAGTCGACAAATAAAATGTTCATAGATCCTGCAGTATCTGTTTTAGCTCATCAAGGTTGTCCTCATTCACCATAAGTGCAACGCCTTGAGCTTCGTTAATAAGGCGAATTTGTTTTGCCTGCAGTGCCGTGAGTTTACGTGACGAGTATTTACTTTTTGTTTCAATACCTAGCAACTTGCCACGCACACAGCAGATAAAATCAGGTATTCCGCTCTGCCCCATCCCGTTCTGTACTGGCATGAAATACCAACAGAAGGGCGTATTATCCAAAATATCTCGCACCAACGACTTCACTCTGCCCTCAGGCGTCTTCGCTACTGTGGTGGACTTCTTCCGTCTAACACCTTGTAAAACATTATGTCCTGTCTGGGGTGTTATGTCAACCATTATTTTACTCCTCGCATTATTTTTTTATGAATATCCACAGCTGATAAGTTAGTTTCACGCACCAGTTTATTTACCTTGTGAGTAAGCTCCAGCCGTTGCCAGAACTGCTCCCATGTGTTTGGTGATTTGAACACTCGCACCTCCAGTGCTCTGTTCTTTCGTAAGTGTACAACATAGTTATGGTTTTTGATTGTACACATACCACCACTTAGATCACGGAACTGGCAATACTTATTAGGCAGTCTACCAATCACCTTTTCTAACGCACCGATATGTTTTGGGTTGTTAAAGTAGTCAAAGAACCGTCGTTCTTGTGCTCGTGTATGAAAAGGATCTACTGTGATGTGAAGTCCTGACGTCAATGTCTGAGTATGCAAACACGTCATCACATCTTCATCATCAAATATCACCTGCAACTTCTTCAATGTCTGCAGAGACAATGGTGCAGTGACTACCTCAAACCCACACGCCAGTGACTCATCACGCTGTACTGAGTAAGCCTTCTCGCCCAGTGTAGTGCGGAGAAGATTACGCACTACTACTGCTGTAGGTTGCAAGTTCTCTTCACCTCGAAACTTAAAATCAAATTCAATCTCCACACCGTAGCGATACCTGGCTCTGCTGTATGTGCTGTGGTGGATCTCACCAGCGTGGTACAACAGTGTACCCACTTTGGCTTGCCACTTGTCGTTGCGTGGCAGTGCCCATCGTAAAGTGCGGATGATTTCTTCCGACCGCACTTTGATATTATTTAGTGCCTGTTTCATTCTCGCCCTCCCACATTTCTACAGGCTTAAAGGGTTGGTCTGAGAACCAGAAATTTGGGCGGTCGAACTTTAGCCCTTCAGACGGTTGTGCAAAGGCACATGATCGTATAGTTGCCACGTGAACTGGATCATTGAACACAGTGCTCAGGTCGTCTCTTAGTTGCTCGGCTACTTTGACAAGCACATCAACCGCCACCCATACCTCACGAATACCTGCACCAAACACTTTATTGCGGAACGTATGCTCAAGCTCTAATACCACATATGCAACCTCATCACGCGTGTCTAAGCGGGTTCGCACTTCATACCGATACCACTTATGCCAAGGGATTTTCTCACCCTTAATAGGCTCTGCAGGGACGTCACTGAGATAACAAATCTTACTTATGATATAAGGTAACATAACCCAATCATTCGGTGTGAGCTTACGTGCAAACTCTACAATCAATGCCTTGCGACGCTCATCACTCACCCAGCAGTGCCGTTCTCTAAACGTCGGGCACTGCATAAACATCTTTTCAAGTTCTTCAAAGGGTGGGTGAACAAATACAGGTTTAATATCCATAACATGCTCCAAATAATTGTGCACCATACATAAAATTCTTACCTACGTATTCACAGGCTTTGATCATCGGGAAGCCATCGCACAACAGTGACAGCAACCACACAACTGTATCAAGGTCTCGACGGCGTAGTGCCTTAATCGCCGCGCCATTAACAACCAATCGCTCGAACTCAATGCCCGTTCCTCTCACCACCTCATCAATCTTGAGGTCTCTGTTACCTACTTTACGTAGATACTCTGCAACTTTTAGCAGCTCACGATAAGAGAGTGGGTGACGCTCTGCCGCATCTTTTGAATAGTCCACACCTGTAGTCTTCACAGTGTTTAACATCACCTTAGATGTTGATGCAGCAATATCACCCAGTGCCCACCCATTCTGCAGCATACGTGCTGCCAGTTTGTAGTCGTGCTGAAATAAATATGAATCCTCACCTTGTGGATAATCAACAGGTTTAGGATAACAATGCTCTGTGTTCATACAGCGTGGGTTATTGCACGTGCGACGATAAAGAGCAAGCGGCGACACTTCCTTACCTGCTTGTTTCATCAACACATCAAGTGTATACACTTTGTATGTAAAATTAGGATCAGATGTCTTCAGGTTAACTGCATGTCCATTGCCACTCGTTTTAGCAAAACCCCATTCAAGGCACTCACCATTCTTCACTAACTTCTGTCTGGCAAGGCCTAATACGCCAAGCGTTTCCTCTTCTGTGAGGTCATTGGCACTTACCCATACTGTTGGTTTCTTACTCATAAGTCACCTCCCACCATCCATCTTGTTTATATTTTGGTTTATCCTGTTTGTCGAACCCAACCAACTCATTGCGTTGATACACGACCTTATAACCTTCACATAACAACGCATCTTCAACTAACCCGTGCAGTGGGATGCCAATCACAATCGGACGCAACCAAACTGTGTCAATGTTTTTATGGCTTTTTACAATCGCCACAATTTCATCTACGCGCTTAGTAACTTCGTCCTTTGTCATTCCTTCAGCTGGAAGGGTGAACAACTCACGCAGTGGATCAAACTCCACAGGTGCAATAAATTTTGCAAACTTCAATGCTTCAGTTGGACGTAAACATGTCAAGTTTAAACACCCTTTCTCCAAATACTTAACTGGCTTAATCATAATTTCTCCTTACCAATATCCTTACCAGTATATTTACAAATATCCGCCGACTTTCATTAAGCAGAAAACCACAATACTTAACACCGTAAAATAAATAGATCCTACGATAACAAATGTTTTAAACCACCATTTACAATCTTTCATTTAGTTCTCCTTGTTATTTGATGGTATCTGTTGCTTAACTAACGCTCTTGCTAATGCACGACGGATAAGTTTGTTATTGCACCAATAATATATTTGGCCAGCAACCATAGTGCTCATACTGCTCCCACTAATACAAATTAACATCGTGCCAATGTAGTAAACGTCATAATCTATCTTCTGCACTAGCTCTGGATTGTTTTCAATCAACTCAACCAAGTCTAGTACAGGTTTGTCTGCCCACAACCGCAACCATTTTTCATACAAACTCATATTATTCCTCCAGTTGGCATTTGCCATATTCATTTAGGTATTCATCTTCAAAACAAATCATAATCTCAGCACGGCGGTGGATTAGCCACGTCCAACGTTCTTGATTTGAGAGTGGTAGTGCATCGAACTCTTCAATCGTCTTAGGGTTGTACGCCCACACATCGAATGGCTCGCTAGTGATGATAGTCGAGCTACATCCAGCCGTTGTGAGAACGGCTAATGCTAACAATTTACGCATAAAGTGATACCTCTTCATCAAGTACATACACCATCTTCCACCAGTACCCATCAATATTAGGATCTTGGTCATCGGTACTCGTGTTCATATACTCCTCAAATCCTCTAAAATCAAATTTATGAGAACTACGCAATGCAACTAAGTCGTCATATGTATTAACAACGTCTGGCATTCGTTCTACGTCACGGCGGTCAAAATCATTAAGATCAAATGCAAGTATGTATATTGCTGGTGCTTTATGCGACATCTTCACTCACCTCCACATCTAGTAGTTTAACTTCACTTACAATAAGGTCTACCAAATCCATTCCTTTCTTGTTCTCTCGGTTGATAACCTTAGCCATGTAATTAAACACCCCACCAATATGACCTGTAATCGTGCCATCAGGCAGTGTAAAAATCATTGTTCCATCAAGTTTGCGATCTCCATATTTATTTATCAGTATTGTAGAAACTTGAATCTCTAAACACCCAACCATCAAGTTTGTTACTGAGTTAGCCCATCCGTCCACTGCTTTCTCACCAGAAAGTTGACCCATACCTTGTCCGCTCATTCTAAATCCTCCAATGTAATTCCACATTTCAATGCGTGTCTAACCGCATAATATTCATCTTCCCACGCATCTTTTAGTGCGTCACTCATACGACGATGATCCCACTTCTCACACATAAAGATGCGGTTCTCATCGAAATCTTCTTCTGTCCAGTCTGTTGCAATATCTGTCCAGTCAGGATCAGGGAATTGAATACTAGTACAGCCAGATAGATCAACTGTAATGTAGTCATACATCTTATCCCAACTGCCTTCAAATAATCTGTTACATATATACTCAGGATCATCGGAGAATACGTCTTCAATCGCACAGCGTGCAAAATGCTCTAATGCTTTTTTCTTCATAGTTTTACTCCTACATATTCAGCGAATAATTCGACAGCACTTTTTGATTGTGCCCATACCAACTGAAGTTGCTCAGGTGTGTCGAACCCACACTCTTTATATAGATAGACTGGGTGATTACCTTCATCACGGAACATACCACCATCTTCATCCACCATTAGCAAGTGCCCATTCGCCTGCACAGCGTGCCACAGTGACTCATAATCATTGTCTTCAAAGCCGTAGTCTTCTGGGTGCACTTCTTCATTTTGTGCACGGCACACTGCTTCATACATTGTTTGTTTATTGATTACCAACATTGTCTTTCTACTCCTGCGTTAAATACTCTTCAATAATTGGGGCAATGGCGTCATCCATACCTTGAATGATATTGTTATAGTTTGACGCGGTGCGATACCCTGGTACGGTCGCCACCTGTCTATATCCGAAGCCACCACTTGTCTTCGCAATGTAATTGCGCAACTCTTGGCTGATAAAGTCCATCCCTTTCTCAACCTCCTTCATTTGTTTCTCAACAGCCTCATACACACCTGCTGCGTGAGGGAATGATCCAGTGAGTGTTAAGACAACCAAATCAACATTGTTGAGGTTTGGTCGATACAACACCACAAAATCCCCAAGCATCTCATAGAGATGAAGTGTACCTATATGTCGTGTTGTGTACTCACACATTGGTTTGTTACGACTAATAATATTTTCAACTGTAAGTGACATGTTACTCTCCTAATTTGTTATCTTCTTGCTCTGCACAACTCCATGCCCATTGTTCTGCTGCAGCTTGTGTAGCGAAACCACCCATATAACCCTGCTCAAGTAGCTCATTAAAATTTAATTCAGCTGAGAATGTGTTGTCTTCGTTGTTCTTGAGGATCAACACTTGTCCAGAGATATGTCTAAATGCAAACTCTTCGCTATGTACTAATTCAATCATACGCCTAACACCTTTCTTGCAAGTGCGTAAATCTTGTCCCAGTCTTCCTCAAATTTGATACGCACATCTTTCTCACGCTTGAGAAGTTGCACATTGTCCGTAAAGTGTTCCCACATCTTTTTGCTGCCGAATGTGCCTACCTCAACTGATACCCACACGAACCCGTTAATCCACTGGGCTTTATACCGCCAGTTGCCTTGCTCATCCTCACACGGTACATCACTTTCAATCTTGAACCGCTTAGTTGGCGGTGCGAGGAATGAAATGTATCGCTTGTCAACCATCTTGTACTGATGCACTTTGTACGGTAATTCAACCTCACGATCTAACTTTTCATTCAAGTTCATACCCAATCTCCTGTCCTTTCTTACCCAGTTTCTTCGTCACTTCAGGTTTAGCCATTACATCGGCCACCACCTCGTCACCTAGTCGTGCGTAGTCATACTTAGCACGATTATACACACGCTCTGCAGCTGGCTTGCCATTCAACGACTTGAAATACAACACCGTCTTGTCACGCTCTTCTGCAAACACTGCCCACTGCTGGTGGGGTGTCTCACTAAAGTCCCATAAATAATCAATAAAAAATCTCATCACATCTCCTATGGATTTTTAGTTAGTGCATTATTTGCCTCTAACAACTTATACATCTCATCAATTAGTGCAGGGATAACTTTGCAGTTAATGCGACGCACTTCATCGTGGTTCTTAACCAACTCCGCACAAGGGTTTGTTGTATAATATGAGCCACCACGCCCCAACACTTCCGCCATTTCTTTTAATGAATAAATAGTTTTCACGATCTCAACAAATTTCCAACGGTCGCGGTCATTATTAAATACATCACCCTTATCTAATAAGTCCTTCATGCCTTCAAACCAGTTGCACTGTTTACCATCTTTGTTGAAAGAAAATCTAGAATCAATGTGCGTATGGAAGTCAATATCTTGTGTTCTATAATTCCATCGTTGAAGATAACCAAACCCCCAATACCAACCGCAACTCCATTTAGGTCTTTCTATATAAACACCACCGTCAAGGTCTGTGCTATTCCCCAACTTAATGTACTTAGGGTACTCTCTTAGCAACTCAGGCATATCCACACTTTTATACTTAACACTCATTTGTCACCCCGTAATCTCCTGGTAAATAGTAAGCCACCTCTTTAATCAAATCAGCTACCTCATGTTTATCTGTAATGAACCCACAACAACTGTCGATGAGATCACCGTCTTTGTCCAATAACTCAAACCACACCACATTACCACATTGCCACATATCATATGTATCCAGCTCTGCTTTGAGGTTATTGTTGGCAGCTACAAGACGCTGTGCCTTAGTCATCCCTGGAAACTCTTTTGCCAGTTTCTCCACACTCACGTAGTGGCAACCAACCACACCGCTATCCCAGCCACCATAGTTATAAGATGAGACGTGTGAGAATGACAGACCAGAATGGTCGTACATCCCAACCAAACTCCACACATAATTCTTATGGATGTAATTCATTGCACGTTCAACAAGACGGTCTTGCCATTTATTAGTTGTCCAGCCTTCACAATGATCAAGGTAATAACTGCCCCACATCATGAACCACTCAACGCCTAATTGCTCTACTGCCTCTTGCCCAGAACAAGTTGGTCGTACATCATTGTCCACACACCAACCAATAAAATCTTCACGCTGTGGTGCGTCTCCATATCCACCTTCTTGTGGTAGATTGTAACGACTATGCCACATACATAATGTACCAATATTATCCCACTCACGCGGTGAGTCTGAGCCTTCATCCCATCGGAAGATAATACGTGCACCATCTTCGTATTCTGCTGCAGCAACTACATTGTTGCCGTCAAATTCAATCTCTTTAAATTTCATATAAACCACCTTTAAAACCAATTTATTAAGCCGCTCTGAGAACGGCTGATGATAGTCGTCACACCGCCCAATGTATGTGTAGGGTAATATGCTTACCCTTCACGCCAAATATTTCACGGTATTTTGCTATTGCCTCACGCTTGCTATACCCCTGAAAGAGTCTTCTACCAAGCCACGAGTTCTTATACATTGCGTTAATTTCCCACATAGTTAGTCCCCTTAATTATTTATAAACGGTCATCTACCGTAAACGCACGCATCTTGATACACACACCATAGTGTTCATCAAAGTGCTCGGTACTCAAGCACTCATCATCGCTGGTGGCGTAGTGTGCTTGGTTACCTGTTTGTGCTTGGTAATCCATAAGCCACTCTCTGTCCATTGCATTCACACCTGCAATGACCAAGCCCACCACAATAGACAGGCTCAACAAAAAGTTTTTCATCTTGGTCTCCTTAGCCGTTATCAGAACGCCTGCGACTCTCCATACTCATCTACCCACTCCTGATACACGTCGTGTTCTTCCTCTTTTAGCCACTTAGCAAGATATGAAATGTCAATCGGGCTACTCTCCACACTGTACACGCTATACAAGTTACCGTACCCATCAAAACTAACCCTGTCATACCAATTACTTACTCCACCGAAGAACACCGCACGGATAAGCTCAATGCCTGTGCAAATACCATCGTTGTTAAGTCCCTCAATGCTTTCATATATTGCATCGCCTGAACTACCGTCCGACCCAAAACAATACTCGTTCCACAAACGAACAAGTCTGTCAAAATCAAGGTCTTCCAAATAATCTTCAAATGTCATTCTATTTACCCTCTAAATAACGCATAGCACGTCTATACATCCCATCCAAGTCACCATCTGCTATAGGCGGTACTGGTTTAATACGCACAATCAGCTGTGCCAAATGTGTAAAAATACGTTCACATACAAACAAATGTATATCTCCGTTACGCATCCGTCTCACCTCCATCAAGAACGTCCCATCCTTGCGTCTATATGGTGCAAGACTTGGTAAGTTTGCCTTAGCTGGTATATGGTCAACACTGAACTGGATATAATGCTTATCTGTAAATCTGTTGGTCTTTATCTCATACATAATTTAAATTTCTCCGTTATCAGAACGGCTCAACTTAGTACGTCCCGTACTCATCCCACACCATGCCATCAAACATACGATGTGACACACCCTCATTTAAGAAGGTCTGCAGTTCTTTTTTGATTTTGTTGATGTCTCGCTTAGTGAGCTTGCTGTCCCACTTACGCTGCAAGTGCTCGCTCTGATTAAGGAAAAACTCCCCATAAATATACACGCACATATTGGCAACACGGCAAGGGTCAATCTCAGTGTGCACCTCACCGAAATTATCCTGTTCATACTTCATCACCAGTCGAATTGCCGACCACGTACCTACTGAGTCACACGCCTCTTCAGCAGAACTCACGTAGATAAACGGTGGGTCTTCATTGAACAGTTCATTGTGCAAGTCACACGCATACGTGCCCACCTTGTCATCAATGTCATTTGCCATGTCCAACATTCTGTCGAGGATTTTGTCGTCCTCTGTGTTATCAAATTTAAACCCGCTCATACCGACCTCCTATTTATAGTCAATAAAAATCTTCTCATACCCTGCAGGTAGCCAGTCCTGCAGTGCTTGTCGCACCTCAATAAGTCGGTACACCATCTCACGACCATTCCCACTTACCGCTGACTGGTACGCACGGCTCATTGCCAACTGCACAAACCCCCATCCATCATTCTCAAGACAGGACTCCATATTGTTACGTGCACGGTTTTCAAGTGTTGATCTCCCTGCTACCAACAAAGGATCATCGTCCTCGTGGTAACGATGTTGATACTCGTGCAGTGCAAAAAGCAATGTGCCTGCACCCACTGAGCAATCTAACTCATCTGGCAACTCAACATTCTCATTCACGTCCACCATTACAGTGTCTAATACTCGCTGTCTAATCACATCAACCTCAAAAAAGTCGTCCAGCGTCGGTGCATTAAATGATGTCCCATCTGCACAATAGTTACCTAAGCGTTGTGCGATGTTCTGACACAACCCGTTGACCACACCACTCTCCAATGTTCTGTCAAGGGTGGACATCAACTTGCGTAAGATGACGCACTTATTACTTTCGTTACTCATTTTCTTTTCTCCTCTACCTCGTAACAATCTCAACCGTCAGCTCCACGTGCTTACCCACGATGCCCATCTCTTGACGATACATACGAACCGCATCACGCTTACTGTAATAGTAGTATTCTCGCACTGGATAGTACCGATACTCTTTAATCTCTCGGTCATACTGCCGTGCCTCTACCCAAAACCCCATACAACTCTCCTCACCCGTTATAAAAACGGCTCAGTGTTTGTTAATCTTCTAACGTCCCATTCTCCATCCAATAGCGATACTCTACTGCCTTGCTTTCAGCCATAATCCGTACCAACACTTCTAGGTCAATGGGACTTCCCTCTAGGCTGTCAAAAAAATGCCACCCACCATATGCGTCTACCCATAGGTCGTAAGACAACCCTTGCAGTCCACTGCAATCCAACTGACCACATAGTGCCTGCACGCTGCAGTTATGCGCATCACAATATTCTTCCAAGCTCCCATAAATCCGTGTGTGAGGGTATTTGTCAGCCACATACACGTTCCAAAACCCTACGAGGTCTTCATAGGAACATTCTTTCTTCAAGTATTCTAAGAAACTCATTATGCCTCCTTCTGCATACGTTCATACTCAAGATCTACTGCTCGCGCACAACGAATAAGCAAGTCGTCCAACTCACGAAACTCCAACCATCCACGCAAATGCTGGCACGTAATACCGTGCGGTGATACCTCATTAAACGTTAACCACCCATTCCCAATTATCTGCAACGCATCATTGAGCACGTGCTCTCTCTCAATCGCACGGGTTGTTTGTCTCAACGCCTCATAGAGAGGTCGGTCATTCTGAATAGTCGTCACCACTGTATCAGGTAAGTCGTCCACCAATGGTGTGTTACGCATTTCGTCATAGCACTTATATGCCTTCGTTACTGCGTTTTTCTTTGCTTTCGATAAGTGTTCCCACCATATTTGATCATCAAGATTTCTGAATTTAATTTCCATTTTCTTCTCCGTCACGCACAGCCGTGCAATCAATCTCAGGTTTATCGTTCCATGCAAAAATCGCTGGGTTCGTAAAACAGTGGTCGAATGCCTCCGCATCCGTCGCATACTCTGCAGTCTCAATAAGTTCGCACATTGCGTTGAAATAGTAGTAAGTTGTCATTGTGTTCTCATTGTCTTTGTTCGGCTAGTATCTTGCAGATACTGCCTTCACTTCGTTCAGCCGTTATCAGAACGGCTCATTGTGTTGTTACTGAATTGTTTTGTTGTTTTGGGCTTTAGCCGTTTTCAGAACGTCTGAGCATTTACCATTTAGCGGGTGCACAAAAGCCCTGCCTGTTTTGCCCTAGCTATCCAATAGTAAGAACAAAACAAGGTGACAAGACAAAGAAAATGTTAGAAATTCCTTACACTTCTTTTCTCTTTGTTGCGCCTATAATAGCAAAGTTTTTCTAACTTGTAAATAACCTAATTGAAAAAATTTAAAAATATTTTTCGTTTTATATTGTTGCCGTGTTATCTGTACAGTGAAAAATCAATTTATTTCCCTGTGTTACCTATTATAGCACGGTTTTTCATATAATCTATGCTTTTATTTAAAAAATTTAGTTTTATTTTTCGTGTTGTGTGGTTATTGCATTTTACTTATTTCCTTAGGTAGCCAGGGCTGATTAGCCATGGCAGTTATCAATATCCATCCAGTGTAATCAATAACCTCACACAAAAAATCACTCCACATAAATGTGTTCACACGGAAAAAAGTCGTGTGACTAATGAAATAGGTGACTTCGTTCTTTCGTGATTTGGTGTTCACACAAGAATTTTAAATAAAATGACTAGCGTTGTGATTTAGTTTATGGTGAAAATGCTAAATTGATTAAAAAATAACTTCACCCGTTAGGGGTTACTTACCACTGTGACTTCGTTACTATGGATGGGGGTTCTATTTTCACACGATTTAGTGAATTTGCTGTTTTTATTTAGTTATTTCGTTGATTTGGGCAAGAAAAAAAATAGGCAATTTGCTGATCGCGTTTTTACCCCCCAAAAAAAATG
>ERZ773024.9-NODE-9-length-72788-cov-9.816136_pt1 | contig 72788 bp, 64 predicted proteins | sample MGYA00511667_ERZ773024 | MGnify/ENA primary metagenome ERZ773024 (study PRJEB29015, sample SAMEA2738117) | human oral metagenome | biome: human oral; feature: human-associated habitat; material: saliva | place: China | collected 2258 ... | reverse complement strand
AGACACTACACGGGTATCCGTGTAGTGTCTAAATACTATCAGATTAAACTAATTGTTTTATCTTATTTTTTGTTATACACTGCTACTTGAACGTTGATTACAGACAGAACGCCGTAAGTAGACTTCAGAGCAAGTTTAACAGTTTCTTCGCCTGGTGCACGCAGCAAGTAAATTTGTTGTTTAATCAAAGATACTGCAGTACGGATTGTTTTAATACTTTGCATGTAGCTGCGGTCATCACGTGCTTTCTTAGTGAAAGTGATGTATTTCATACGGAATTTGGTCATCACTGATTCCATTTTCTTAATGGTAGGATTCATTTTCTCTGCCATTGCACGAATTTTCTCACAGTCATCCAAAGCACTGTTAATAGTGACTAAAGCTTGAAGAAGTTCAGATTTACGGCTAACGTCAGCTTCTTCTTTAATAGATTTCTTAAGTTCACCAACTTTAACTTTACCTTTGTAGATTCGTTTCAAGTTACCATCTTCAGCGGAAGCCAATAAAATAAAGCCACCTGGGTATACACCGGTACAGTTAATGATAACATTACCAGTAGCTGCTGCAGATGCACCATCAAGCCATGCTTTAGATTTGAATGGGAAGGCAGCATCGAATTTTTTGATATCGATGTTTTTAGCAGATTGACCGATGCTATTAATAGAGGTAGTATCGATTTTAGTATCGGCTGCTTTTTCTGCGTTTTTCTCCATCTCATTCAAGATGTTGTCTGCGATAGTAGTATTTTCAGTAGATACTGCTGCAGTATAGTTAACATCCCAACCTTTAATCAGGTCAGTAGTATTGTGTTTAATGGCGTTAGCAGCATCAACTACAGTACCGAAGCTAAAATCACCACTACCATTACCACAAATCAACCATTTGTTTTTGCTTGATTTGTATTTGGATTCTTTAGGAGTATCAGTGCTGATGTTTTCTACTTTTTCTTTCAGGTTAGCTGCGTATTTACGCAATTTACCCAATTGGTCGAACATTTTGTTAAACAGTTCACGGCCTTTACCTAGAATCCATTTAACGCCAGAAACGATACCGTTAATGATTTTCATGATGAAGTCTTTAACAGATTGGATTGCGCCTTCAGTAGACATAGCAATCGCACCAGCAGTTGCAAATGATTCACGACCATAGTCCAAAGCAGGCATGTCTTTTGCAGGCATTTTGATTTGACGACCAATATAGGTAACGTGTTCATGGGCCAGTTCGCAGTGAGCTGCAGACAAACCGCCAGTATATTTAGCAGCAAACAAGTTAGCCAAGAAAGACTCAGTAGCAATAGCAGCTTCTTCAGCGTCTTCTACTTCTTGTTCTACTTGTTGGAGTTCTTCTTCATCGCCTTCTACTTCGAGCAAGTCAGTTTCGATTTCATCAGCTTCTTCAACGAGTTCTTGACCTTCAGAATCAGTAGTAGTTTCTACTTCTTCTTGGGTTTCAGTTTCAGTAGTGGTTTCGGTAGTTTCTACTTCTTGTTCTTGACCTTCAGCTTCGGTGCTTTCGCCAGCTTCTACTTCAGTACCTTCAGTATCAACATTGTCCAGATTGTCTTCTGTGGCATCCAGGTTAGTCACCTGAACTTTGCCTGCAATAATTTGATCAAATAAAGACATAATAAATCCTTTTTTAACTAGTAAAATAAATTTGTTTGGAATTTGTTTTACTCAGAATCTTTTAAAGTATTACTAACATAGAGTCAAAATACGTTTCGGTATAACGTACTTAACAGAAAATAATACTTTAGCTATTTACCATATATAAGTAGTATTTTACCAACATTGACGTTTTATAAAAGGAAAATAAAATGGAAATAAATGAACCAGATGAAAAACTCATCCCTGATTATTTAATTGATGAAAATAGCTATTTAGAATCCACAATCGCGGAATTGAAGAGAGAACTTAAAGAAAATGATAAAAAGATAGAATCTATATTGAATCTTAAGACTATTCAGTGGAATGGTATTAAATCAATTAAGGCATCAGTAGATTATACTAAAGTAGCTAGATTAATTGCTGACAGTAGAGTATCTGTACCTAACAGTATCTTCTATTTTTACAACTTTCATGATGATGTACTGTCTATGGTAGATGCCATTAAATGTTCTGAATTACCTGATTACAAGGATAATTTTGAACTATACGAGTTAGCATGTGATAAGATTAAAACTATGCTTAATAATTCTAATGGAAGTGCTCTTTATTACATTAAAGGGTTTATTTCAAATAAAGAATTTAATGTAGATACAAGTCACATAACGTTTATTGGGTCTTTACAAGATTTACTTCAAATAAAGATTGTAGATTAAGGATTAGGAAAATGGAAACTAAAGATAAAATTAATGGTTTTTTAACTAAGATTCGTGATTTGGAAGAATCTATTAAAGAGAAAACTGACGAATTAAATGAAGCAATTGTTGAATACCAAGATTATTTAACTGAACTTTTTAAATCTAGAAAAATAGATACGTTGAGTTTTGGTTGGTTTCTCACTACGTTCTGTCGTTTTTCAGAAGAACAAGGTGAGTATATTACTGACTTTAACAAGGATGATGTACTTACATTCTTTGGTGAAGATGGAAATGGTAAGATTTCACAATTGTTTGATCTTAAAATTTCTACCATGTTACAAGAAAATGGTTGTTATTGTAAATTAGGTTTTAGAAATATTATCCAAGATAGAATTTATAATAACTTAGAATTAGGCAGTAAAAGAATATATTATACAACAAACATAGACGAAAGTATTACTGAAATTGTCTTTAAATAAGGAAAACTAAAAATGGCAGGATTAGAATTATCTAGCACTATTATTAAACACACTGTAGCTAAAACATACTCTCTTTATCTATCTGGTGGTATTTACGATGATACTCAGAAAGAATTCTTAAATGACTTACGTATTGTTACAGAACATCCTGTTAATACGACACTTAGGCTTTTTATCAATTCTCCTGGTGGTTATGTACACATCATGAATGAAATCATTTACTATATCCAAGAGTATAGTAAAAAAGGTGGATGTCTGGAATTATATATTACTGGTCAAGCTTGTTCAGCAGCTATTGTTATCTTTACACAATTGTTACCATTGGCTAGTAAGTACGATGTTAATCCAGATGCTACTATCATGATTCACACTGCATTCTCTGGTATGTTTGGTAAAGCCAGTGACATTAAAGATTATGCTAGTCATTTGGATAAATCTGAAATGATTAAATGCTTTAAAAACATCTTACCTAAAAAGCTTTATGAAAAAGCTGCAAAACGAGATAAAGATGTTTGGTTGACTGGTAAGAAGTTTATGTCTTACTTGAAGAAGGCTACTGAAAAAGGTCATTTACCTAAATTAGATTAAAAAATAAATTAAAGTAATGTTTATTAGAGAGACAGTATTTACTGTCTCTCTAATAGATTTACTCACTGCTATTTGTATATCTATATGTTGATGACGCACTTGGTATGCTAGATGAGACAGGTGTGCTCCCTTCAACTATCTTATCTATTAATCCCTCGTATTCTTTTATATATTTACCACTACCTTGATAAGATAATGTGTATTTATCAAATGATTTACAAACAACTATAATGTCATTGTTTTGGAATCTATGGGTAATTGTCACTTTATCGGTTGTTAGTAATATATCGTGAATAGTTTTATTGTTTCTTGGATAGTTATTTTCACTATCGTCTACCTTAATACTCCAATTACTATCCACTCTATTTGAGTCGGTTATAAGTGATACAAACGCTTCGTAATTAGTACGAGACATTTTTTCAACAATATTCATGTTAGTTTCCTTTTTAAAATAAAAAATAAGATAGTTTAAATAAGTAAAGGTAGCACTGCCACTGCCGCCTTTACTTGTATCTATCTTATTTATAGAGATTAGTCTACACTAACCTCTATTCCTTCCGCGATTTCACGCCACTGGTCGAGCGTGAAGTTTTCTTCGACTTCACGCATCATTTCTTCAAGGGCGTTAACGCGTTCTGCGTCACCCAGGAAGAAACAGTGGAAGTGTTCTTCGGATTTTCGGCAACCCATAACATCACCATTACCGATGATGTTACGTACCTCTACATCTGTCGATGACATTGCCGATTTGAGAGCTATGTCCCATACATCATCTTCTTCAGATGGTGTTACTGGGTTGGATACAAACATCTCCCACCAGCCATGTTCCAATCCTGGGATAGATGCTTCTACCCATTTTTGGAATGTGTCGGCATTGACTTTGATTTGTTTGAATAATTTCATATCTCTTTCCTTTCGTTGTTTGTTTGGTAAATAGAATTAAGTAAGCTAGAGAGATAGTGGCAGTACCTCTCTAGACCCTGTACTTAAATAATCCTATTTATTTTGAATTCCTTTTAAAACAGAGAACGGGTTATTCTCTTTTGAGAAGCGACGGTCGCTTTTACGACGGTTATCCGCTGCGCGTTTTTTAGCTGCTTCTTTTTCCACAGCTTTACGTGCTTCGTATTCGTCCTTGATTTCCCACCAGTGCATATCTGATGGGGCAGCAGACTCGTAAACTGTGATGTCAGCACTTTCCTTCTTAAATGCTGGGTTAGAATCCTTCATCATTTCGATGAAGTCACGAATACGGCTCCGGCGACCTGAGAAGTAGGCAATGTATTTATCGCCTTCCTCTTTCATTCCCCATGCGTTACCACCACAGGTAACATATTGAGCTACATCTTCTGATGTAGTCCAACCGCATTTTACCTCATTATCATCGCGGTTATAAAACTTAGTTACGCGTGTGACAATTGGTGGAAAGATGTTACCGTCAATTGTTCTACGACCATGAGGTGTGTCGTAGAAATTATCTGCTTCGCGGGTTTCTTTTGCTACAGAAACCCATTTATCAAAAATCTCTTTAGATACGTTTAATGTCAAAAACATAGTAATACTCCTTTTGGTTGTTTGTTGAAAGAATTAAAATGGAAAGATTCCTCTCTCTTTCCACTATAGTAGTATAGGTTTGAAAAAATCTAGAATACATTGAAACATAGTAATAAATAGACACTACACGGGTATCCGTGTAGTGTCTAAATATCTAATAGTTAGATTTTATTAGATTTACCAATGCATCGATAACCATAACTCAATAAACCATTAGCTGTAGATTTAACGAGTGCGTATAGCTCACGATAAAGACCAATAAAGAACAAGGTTACTTTATTCTCAAAAGACTCATTCATCTGTTTAAGAACTAAACCTTTAAAGACAGTATTGGTAAAACCTTGGCCGAGACCTTGAATATATTTATTATCATGGCTATAAGTCATAGCATCATTTAAACCAATAGCTAATCTAGGATCGTTATTGCCAGATGCAGCTGCCATCACAGCATTAAAGTCAGCAGCTTGTTTCATGAGGTAAACACCAACGGCAACGGGACCTTTTGTTGCTAATATACCAATAGGAACAACTAAGGAACCAGCAAGTTCTTTCCAGTTATCTTTATCCCATTCTTTTTTAACATTTTGTTTAGCAGCTAGAGAAATATTTTTCTCAGTTAATCGCTTAATGTCTTTTTTCATATTACGAGATAAACCAGTTAACCGATCAGTATCAGGTAAAGAATCCAAACAATCTAATAAACTATTTAATGCTTTTACTAATTTATCTTTATCCATAACTGGCAAATTACGAGGTTCGGTATTTTTTACTTTACCTTTAAAGCCAGAACCCATGTGACTACCATGGTGCGTAGAATAAGGTGTACTAGGAATTAAAGAAGCATTACCTTTAGGCATTGGAATGGACATACCATTTAAATCAGAAACTTCCCATTCGTAGTAATTAAAACGATCACTTTTCTCACTGGTTTCTCTAAAAGGAGCACCTAATGTAAAGAAGTTCTTTCTACTAACAGCTGCTTCTACTTCTTTTTCATTAGTCCAATCTAGTGTTTTATAGAAATCGCAAGACTTCTCTAGATTAGAGAAATACTCATTCATGATTTTACCATTACCAAAGTAACGTTTAACACCTTCTTCAATGTTAGAGATTACTTTTTCAATAGCCAGATTACCACCAATTGTAATGGCTTTAGGGTTCATTACTTTAATAGTTTTATCAGTAACAAAAGTACCGTTTTCAATATCTTCAATCAAAGTTTTAATAGTGTCTTTAACACGTTCAATACGTTTAAATTCATCACCAAAGAACTCTTTAGTATTACGCCAGAATCGAGCTAGGAAGTGGTTGGCTTCTGTAGACAGTACGGCAATACGACCATCTAATTCTTCTAATGCCAATGTAATGGCATTGCGTGAACCATGTAATGTAGAGAAAGATTCTGTAGAAATATGTACAGGGAATTCTTCTTTTAAACCATTCATTTGGTATGCCATAGTAATGCGTTCAGAAAGAACTTGATTGATTGTACGCATACTTTCAATACCATATTCTGCTTCATTTTGTTTCATTTCCATGTAAGTTACACGAGCAGATTCTAATGAATCAATAGTATTCAATACACGTGACAAATGTTCAATCTGTTCACCTTCGGCACCGGCTGCTTCTGGATGTACTTCTTCTGGCTCTTCATAGTCACCTTCTACACCAGAAGTTACCATGCTTTTATCTTCTTCTGAAGACAAGTCAAATAAACTCATTTTATTATCCTTTTAACTTCATTTCTTAACCACTAGGCGAGTACCTAGCAACATGTAATCGTTTTCCATTACTCTCTACCTTTACTTAATAGTCTTTACTACTATTTAATAGTAAATAATAAGGGTCAGAACCTACGATAGTTCGAGTACCATACAGTACTTTCAACAATTCTACCAAATAACCAATACCACCGTAACTAATACAATGGCGAATCAGATTAGCAGTATTGATTTTATTCGGCTCACCAAATACAACATCATCAAAGTTACCGTGTAGTTCTGGAACATATTTAATAATAGAACCCAGTTCAAAATGAGTAATTTGATGTTCAGTGTAGAAATCGTCTTGACGACGAGAGTGTTGTTTCAATGTATATCTTGGTTTGTCTTTAGGTTGACGAACAATACCGATTTCTTTTAGTGCATCAGCAAATGCCATAAACTCATTATAACCCAATTTTCCAGTAGAAGCATAATTACTTAATAAAGTATACCAGTCACTACTTAATAGATTATAAGTAAGATTATAAACAGTCTCACGGTTTTTCAGTGCTTCTAAAGAACTACCTTTGAACCAGTCTGGATGTCGAGTATAAGTTTGATAAACCATATCAACATCACCAATACCATTTAGAAATACAATACCAGGACCCTTACCATTACAAACAGTATTAGGTTGGTTATAACCATTGTATTTCTTAGTATCTTGCTCAATCTCGTAAAGAGCGTTATAAACCAAACCATAAGTGGAATGAATATTATCTACTGGGAAACAACGGATATTATCATCTTGATAAATATCTTTTCTATCTAATGGTTTCTGTTTACGTGGAATATAAATGACTTTCTTTTCTTGAATATGCATTTGTTATTCCTTTCTTAATACTTGGTATTTCGTGCTTTTTCTTCGTATTTAGAAATTTGATACTCTAACTTCTGCATACGCTCAATAGCCAAGTCGCGTTGGCGTTCAGTATAAGCATCTACTTGACCATTAGCCAATTGGCTATTCATGGCTTCTAATTCAATCTTAATAGATTCTACTTCTTCTTTAGCCAGTTTATATTTGTTATGCTGATAATCCACAATGGCCATACCAATATAATAGAATGGATTAGTAGAAGCAGATAAGAAGTTATTCAAAGTACCAGACGGGTCTAACTTATGTTGTTTAAACATTTTTGTTTCAGCACCATCTTCACTGATGACGACATCAGGAATCTCTTTTAACATCTTCTCAATTTCACCAATATTGATACTGGCTAGAGAAATCAGTGCTTTGTAGAATTCTACAGTGTTTTCTTTAATGTAATTGATTTGACCACGTGAGATGACTTTTTCAGCTTTTAAACCACCTGCTAATTCATTTTGTTTAACAATAACGTAACGGCAGTGTTTAGGAATGAACTCACCGACAAAATCAATAGTCTTACCTAAAGCCATAATTTGACCACGAGCATAAGTCATGGAGTCTTTATCTACAGTTTTAGTAAAGTATTTTGTTACTAAACCAATCAACTCATCCAAGTGTTTATCGCAGTTATTCAGGATTAAACCATAGGCTTGAAACAAATCTAACTTAGCCGTACCACGTGGGTAGTTACGATGAATCGCTGCTAATGTAGATTTATATTCCATGTTTTTACTGAAGTCTACATTTTGAGTATCTTGGATACAGCTTTGTACCACTTCAAGAGCACCATCACGAATACGATTACGTGTATCGATTAGCGTATCTGAAATATCATCAGATTTAAAGGTATTCATTAAACTACTTAAAATATTACCAAACATGTTAAATATCCTTTTTAAATAATAGGTGCAGAACCTTGAGAGAGCATTTTGAATACATCCATGTCAAATAAATCAGACTTAGTTTTCTTCTCAAGATAGTTCATAGAAATTTCAGATACATCGTCGATACCGTGATTGTAAATGAAAATACGTTGGTAGTCTTGGTTATAGACAATCAGAGTCATGATACCTGATTCTTCGAAGAATTTATCACGAGCACGTTTATTATCCAATTTAGCACCAATAGTCGCTTGAATACGTGTGCGTGTAGCATCGGAAATAATCCAAGTATTCGCAACAGTACCTACAGAGAACTCACCAGTTAACATGGCAGCAGTTTTATTATTCACATTACGATTATGTGTTTTCTCGTAATAACCAGTTGTATCTTCTACTAGGTTACGACGATGTGCTTCAATTAAGTCACGGCAAACCAATAAGTCAAAAGCAGAATTAATGGTACCACGGTCAAAGTAAGCAATTAAACGCTCACGCATGGATTTAGGTTTCTTAGTAATACCGGCAATCTCAACCAACATGTTAGAACGAATAGATTTCAATTCTGGTTTCAATAAGATATTTACTGTAGCTTTAGCTTTATCACGAGAAACATCTACTGTCAAAATACGACCAGCACCTAGATTAGCTAACTTATTAATTTCTTCAGTTACATCTTCATTAGCAGAAGTAGAGACATCATTCACACGATTACGTTCGTTTAGAATGATATCACCAAAATCATCTTCTGGATTAACAGGATCGTGGTAAGTAGCCTCTGTAGATACCTCTAATTTAGCTAAATATTTACTCGGTAAATCTGGAATCATAGCCGGTACACTAATCTTATTACTCAGTGTAGACAAGGTAGTGTTGCCACTAACGATGGCCGGTTTATATGAAGATGTGGATACGGTAGCAATCGTATTGCCCATCACACTAACAGCAGCACCTACCGCATCGCGTGTAGGTGAGTATTTACCCAATGCTTTACCGATACTTACGCCATTGACTGTATTATCAATGGACAAAGCAACAATATAATAACCGGCATAGTTTGCTAAACCTGTCTGAATTAATGTAGACATATTCGAGTCATTAAGTAACTCTGTCTCAATAGCAAACGTAGGTCGTAATTGTAATTCTGTGGTGTATTGTGATAATGATTTTGAAGTAGCGCTGTTGTAATCAGATGCAATCATTTTGGCAGCATTAGCTTTAAGCTGGTTACCGATTACGTTTACAGCAGTCATACCCATATTTACAACATCCATAACGAATTCCTTTTTAGATAGAAAGGTTAAAAATAAAATGTCAGATTCTCAACATAGTGTCGAAAAGTTCTTAGAGCAAGAACTACGCGAAGGTAGGCTAACAGGACTTTCCGAAAAATTTCTTACCAATACCGTTGATTTTATAGACCATCTTGTAAAAATGAAACACGGGTTTAGTGTGTCAAGTGCAATGGCAGATACCTTTAAAGGTCCTAATATTCTTGCTAACACACCCATGATTAAACCAAATACCAATCAACCAGGTTATATCTTTACTACTCGACCAGATTTAAACTTATCTTCTGCCAATATTAAAATTGAAAGAAAGATGATGCCATTACTAACAGAGAATAAGAATTCTCTAATGCACGCTATACGAATGATTTTATCACCTCGTTTAGCAAAAAGAATGGAACAAATAGAATATGGTGGTTCACTAGGTAAAAGCGATTTACCACGACATCCTAATTCTAATCTGGTTGACCCGAATTACCCTTTTATTGCTGTTTCTGATAACTTAGTAAAATCATTAACAGGATGGCCTTCTAGTGGTCTAGGTATTCACAGTACACCTGCCGGTGTTCTAAAAGAAGTACACATCATGGCAGATGGGCCTAGTACCTATAATACAGAATATAGTTTAAACTTAAGTTTACATGCCATGAAAGGCAGTGCTACTTTATATCTGTATTACTATTGGATTCAATATATTGGTTTTGTCTTATATCAAACATATGGCATGATGCCATGGCCTGAATATTTAGGTAACGGCAGAATGGACTACACTTGTAGAATCTATCGCCTCATAATGGATGAGACCCGAACGTTCGTAGAAGAAATGGCTGCTACAGGATACGCAATTCCAAGAAGTGTAGACATTGGTCCTTACTTCGATTATTCTAATCCAAGTGAGAATCCTAGACCTTATGTTGATAGGTCTGTAGATGTTGAATTTGCTTGTTCTGGTGCGATTTATTTGGATGAGATTTTAATTAAGCAATTTAATAATACTGTGATATTATTTAATCCAAATATGGCAAATGGATTACGTGAAAGATTCTACGTTAAAGTATCTAAGAAATACCAGCCAATATTTAATAACTATTGTTATCCTAGAATTAATCCTATTTCACGTGAACTAGAATGGTGGACAACTAAGGATATGGTTAAAGCTAAGAAAGATGTTATTCTGTTAAGTAATATTGGTCCTTATTAATTATTAGAGGAATTAAAAAATGACTGAAGCTATACATGCCGATTTAATTTCGGATATTGTAGAAAATGTATCTAGCTATTCTGCTTCTCCAGCACGATTACAACGAGACGCATTAAAGACAATTCAAAAAGTATTAGACAATGAACTCGGTATTATCTCAGCAGAAAACCCTGTTGCTTTATGTCTTGAAATGTCGGCTATGCAAACAGCAGGTGCAGTAAATAAAGCATGGTTATTGAATCGTAGACAATATCCAGTATCTGCTCAAACCCATGAAGACTTATATTACCACTTAAGTGATTTAGACTGGGTAGGTGTATTTGGTTTACCTGCTAAAGCTAAGTTTGCTGTTTCGTTTGACTATGGTGAAATTCTACAAGTATTAAAACCTTTACCAGATGGTAGTGGTAACCTATTACGTATTCCACGTGGTATGCGTATCACTGTAGGTGAAGTTGACTTTATGTTAGACTACCCTGTTAATATTTTACAATTAAAACATGGTGGCTTTAGGGTAACTTACGATACTACTGAAAAATCGCCTATTCAAACTCTGTCTAGTAATATTGCTTATCACGAAGTATCTCAAGCAATGGCAGGTGCTAAACGTCTTTCTATTGTATTAGAGATGATTCAAGTACGTGAGATTACTGTAGAAGACAATATCACGGCTAACATGAATATTACTCTATCTAAAACATTTGATGATTTCTACCACTATGCTCGAGTGTTCCATGGTGATGGTGTTTCCAAATGGAAAGAGATGGCTACCACTCATTGTCCTGATATTTACGATTTATATAAACCTACTGCTGTATTAAAATTAGTAGAGAATACAGAAGACTTTACACTCTCTATGTCTATTCCTAAAGTATATAACCAATTGACTAATCCAGCTGCCAGTCCTGTGGTCTCTGGTTCATTAGGTGGTCGTGTTAAACTAAATATCTATACTACTTTAGGTAAAATAGACATGAACTTAGATGCGTATACGCTAGACCAATATAGTTACGACTTCTTCCCTCAAGGTTCTAAGAATCGTGACTACAGTGAGTTAGATGAATTCAGTAGCGCGCTCACTTCTTTACATAGCGTAATCATCTTCAGTAGGGACTATGTTAACCAAGGTCGTGACCCATTGACATTTGAGGAATTACGTAGCCGTGTAATTAATAATACAGTAGGACCTAATGAAGTTCCTGTTAGCCATGTGGCGTTAACTGACCATTCTTTAGATAGTAGCTTTAAGATTATTAAATCTGTAGACTATGTTACTAACCGTGCTTATTGGGCAGTACGTGGTATGCCAAAACCAGAGAACTCTGATTTGATTACACCTGCCGCTGCTTCTATTGAAACACTGACGACGACTATTTCTGGTCTAGTAGGTACAGGTACTGTAAAAGACAATGAGAAACGTGTAACGATTATGCCTAACTCTATCTATACCATGTACAATGGTAAGATGTCTATGTTAGACCATACTGAAATCAAACGTATCTTAGACTTGAGTGCTGAAAATAGAGCTAAGGAAGTCAACAGTAAAGAGATGTTCTACTCACCATTTCACTATGTCGTCGATAATGAAGATGATACTGTGAAGTTACGTGCTTACTACTTAGATTCACCTAAAGCCATTACTAAATACTATAACGAAAGCAATAATAAGATTCCTATCTCATTGACTGTTTCTGATAAGTATAGTATTCGTCGTTCTGAAAATGGTTATATCATTCGTGTAGAGATGAAGTCTAATTCTGACTATAAGAATTTACCCGATGATAGACTCTGGGCACAGTTATTGGTCAAACCTTATCAGGATAAAAATGATGTTTATCTAAATGGTAGGTTAGTAGGTAAGAACAGTGATGAAGAACCTATTTTCGAATTTGAATTAGTGACTAATTTCGATTTAGATGACAACCATTGTTTAATTGTTAATAACTTGTCTTTAAAAGGTTCTAGTGATTTAGATATTCCTATTGAATTAGATAATAATTTTGAATTGTTATTTGGTTTTTATGGTAATGTAAATGGTTGGAGTCGCGTTACTTTAGATGATAAAGTAGGTATCCATTTATTGGAGAATGACGCTAAGGTTATCTTGAGTGAAAGTATTCGTATTCGTTTAGGACATCATCTAAAATGGTTATGGTCTCGTGCCAGAACCTATGCTGATGAGGTTATCTATAAACGTTATACTGAAAACGTACCTATGTTATACGAAGAAGATGTATATGCTAAAGACGCTGTGACTGGTTCTATTATTAACATTGTAGATGGTAAAGTTAAATACAACCTAGTACACCGTAAGGGTGAACAAATGACGGATAACGATGGTCAGTTGGTTTGGAAACATCGACAAGGCGATATCATGTTGGACAATAATGGTCAACCTATTATTGATAGACCTCGTGATATTATTCGTCGTTTAGAACTGATGGTGGTTGATGCTACTTACTGGTTTGCTACTGACGATATTGCAACAGAATATCGTAATGAATTAGTAGACTTGTTTATTGATTGGATTGTTTCTGACTTAACACCGATTAATGAGAAAACACTGGAACAAACTGGTATCTACTATTATCCTTCAGCGACTATGGGTCAGTTAAAAGTAATGTATAACGAAGGTATTGAGACTTATATCAATGCTGCACAATCGTTACAAATTAACTTAACTGTATCTCGTCAAGTATACAATAACATTGATGTCATTAACAAGATTAAAGAAGCTACTATTCGTGTACTGAATGAAGAAATCAGTAAAGAAACAGTTTCTGTTTCTACTATTGTTTCTAAGTTAGTAAAAGAACACGGCGATGATGTTATTGGTTTAACATTAGGTAACTTAGGTGGTAGTGACCGTATTATTTCATTTACTGTATTGGATGAAGGTAAACGCGCTACTATTCGTAAGAAACTGACTATTCAATCAGATGAAACATTGTCTGTTGATGAAGACGTTACTTTCAACTTCAAAGTACATAGCAGCGAAGAAGAAAGAATTAAATCACTATAAGAAATACTACTCTCTACTCCTATTTTGGAGTAGAGAGTAATTATCTTTATGCTCTAAATTCTTCAGCTACTGTTTTACATTGTAAACCAAATTGGCGTACTAAGTTATTAATTTCTTCAGAGTACGTTTCATTTGGTTCTGATTCGCTGTATTGACCTAAGAAGTCTAATACCAATGCCATTGCATCTTTACAACTATTGTAGAATGTAATCAGTTGATTATAAGCAATAGTCTTAGTTAAGAATGAATAGCTAATATGTCGAATCACTTCTTTAGTTAAGTTATTCAGAACAGACAATGCTGCATAGGTATCATCATCTTGTCCTTTAACCATATTCTCTTTAATGGATTTAGTTAAGACATCGTTATACCAATCTAAATAAATCTTAGTACTACTTACTTCACTAATTAACAAACTAGAAGCACCAACGATGGTGTGTTCTAATCTATTGAAATTAGAATTTAAGACTTGTAAACATTGTTTACCAAATAAACTTTTACCATCAGTATCTTTTACGATTGGTTTGAGTACTTCATCAATAGACTTACGATTCCAGTATTGATTAAATAACAATCTATTTACTGCATTAACGGTAATACCCATTTGTTTTTTCATGAGTGTATTGGATTCAGAATCTCTTGTTTCTACCCATTCTGCAATACTGTTATACAAATAACTTAATGCATTACCGCATTCGTCTAATTTTTCATTAAAGCATGGTTCGAAGATATCTCCATTTAAATAGATAACATCCATTAGATTACTAATGCGGTCACTATTTACCATATAAGCCAAATAGCTAAAGGGTGAATTAATGGTTTTAAAATTAGACTCAATAAATTGTTCTAGTGTCACTTTATTGACTTTAGGATTATCGTATTCATTGAATAAGAATGAATAACCCGCTATTTCTGGGTCTTGTCTGGTATACTCAGAAACACAATCGTGTTTTTGTTCTACTGCTTCTAATACGTCTTTATCGTAGATAGCAAGATTAATATCTTCACGAGCTTGTCGTTTCTCTTCTACTAATTGTGTGTAAATTTTATCTAGGATAGAACGAACAGAAGTTAGACGAAGTGATAGGCTTTCACCTTTACCGTATACTTTGCCTAATTTATCGTTAATCACCATAATCGCTTGAGGCTCTAAACTATCGCTTTCCATTGGTCTATCATCACCATAGGTTAATAAACGCATGGCTGTGTTATAGTAATCCTTAGCTAATTTTTCATTAATGGCACATTCATTTGTACAGATTTGTTCCTGAATGGTTTCTTCAGTTTCAGTCAACAAATGATGAGAAGGTGTAGAAGTATATTCGTTCTCTCCTTCTAATGGAATATCAGGTTGAATTTCAACCAATGTAGAACGGTCTTCACGAGAGATACAACCTTTATCTTTAATAAAGGCTAACATATTTTGTAAAGATTCGTTAGAAGATTCTATTTTAGCTACTTCATCTTCAGTGTGTTCTACTTCTTTTAATTGTTCTATAGTATTGTTAATTGCTTCTGTAGGAGCATTTAGAATCTCTTCAATAGAAGTATTACTTTGATTAGTAGTAGGTTCAGTATCAGAAGATTGACCTGATGGTTCACTACTTTCTTTGTGTTGTTCAATTGGGGTGGTAGTATCTACATCATCCCAAGAATACTTATTAATAGACATAACAATTTCCTTTTTATTTCTATGAAAATGGTTTTACACTCATAGGTTTTAGATAGAAAGGTTAATAAAATGAATTTATTTAGTGACATTGTGGAAAATGATTATAAGACTGGGCCATACTTTATTCCTAATCATATTGGTTTAAGTGAAGAAGACCAAAAAAGATTAAGTGAACTTCGAGAAAAGTATATCAAAAGAGTACAAGAAAATAATAACACTCAATCAAAATAGTTTTAAATATAACTAGATACTCCTACTTAATTGTAGGAGTATCTAATCTATCTTATTTAACGTTACTTATTAGAACCAGTAGCAAGATTATAAGCAACACGTGCTACTTCTTTTACACCTTTACCTGTAGCTTTTGCTGCTTCTACTAAATCAGAACCTAAATCTTTTAATGCTTGTTTGCGATTTTCAGATTTACGTTCGTCTTCAGCTTCTTTATCACGCTTTTTCTCTTCTTCTCTTTCGTGACGTTTTTCAATCTCTTCATCTGTTTCTTTATTCAATGCTCGAGAGTATTGAGCATTCTTAGCCTGCTCTTCGTAAGCATCAAGTTCTTTAGCAAATTGAAAGATACCACCTTCGGTAGACACTGTACCATTCGTATCTAAATCATTATCATTTTCAGGATAATATTCTTCAGGAGTATTTTGTTCTTCTTCACCACCAAATAAACCTAAACCAGATACAGAAGGTACTTCTTCAATATAGTCAGATGCGTAATTTTCTATTTCACCACTAAAAAGACTCATTCCATATCCTTTCAGTCTTGATTTAAACGATTAAAGATATTAATAATACCTGTTTTGTTTTGTTTAAAGAATTCCATGTATTCTTCAGACACATAGTCTTCTACGCTAAATAATACTGACATTAAAGAAGTACCATTACCATTAACTACTATTGGTTTATATTTAGCATTGTAGAGTAAGGTAAACAATTTCTTAGTCAAATCGATACACAAACGAATATCCATCAACACATTTTCATTAAATGTAGAAATTGTTTCAGATACAGGATTCATTACATATTGTTCATATGTCTTTTCAGCAGTATCATTACCTTCTACAATGTTAATGTATTTTACAGATAATGCCAATGCTAATGCAAAAGAAATACCTTGTAATCGAGATTCTTGTTGAAAGTTAGAATCAGCTAATGAACGAATATCGGAATAAACTGACATTTTTATATCCTTTTTATTTTAAATTTCTTAAATCATAAGCAGCAACAAATAAACTATTGGCGCTTAATTTTTCTAATTCTTTATAGAATTCTGTTTGAGACAATAATCGTCGATGTGGGCCAATAACCATATCACCTAACATACCGACAAGTGATTTATTTTCTTTATATTTAGAAACGACTTTATCAATAGTAGCAATACCATCGCGTACACGTTTACCTACTGCTTTATCGATTTCTTTATCTTTAAGCATAGACACCATATCGTTACGCATACGACCAAAACGATTAATGTCTGTATCATAGGTGCCACCACCAGAGTTTGTATTACCTGCTAGAGTATTAAATATAGCTAAACCACCCAGCATAAGCAACCATGGTGTGGTTATTGGGTTAAATGCCACAACCGCACCAATCACCCAACCTGTACCTAAGAAGAGCGTAAATCCAGCAAGAAACTCATTGAAGAGATAACTAATCGTATTTCTAGTTTGTCTGGTACCATAGGCTACAAACATTTTATTTAATGCTGTTGTAATTTCAGCACCTGCGCCACAGCGTACTGCAAATTTATCAGCTAAGTGTTCAGCATTGACTTCTTCATACTCTCTTTGTTTCATTAGTGTTTTAGTATCTTTCACTTGGTTAGAAACAAGAGCAGTAACAATGACTTGTTTATCTTTACTTGCTAATTCTTTAACATCTACTTTTGTTAAAGTATTGTCGCTATCATTCCATTCTTTAAGAATGATTTCTACTTTTTCAGTATCTGGTGTATTAGCAATACGGTTAAGTGTGCCTAACATTGGTAAGTTAATAGAATAAGTATGTGCAGCTAGAGCAAAGTAAGAGAACATATGTCCTACTTCATGTAAAATAACCGCAGATACTTCAGCTGGAGTTAATGCTACACGATAAGCAAGACTGGTATCCCACATCATTGCTGGGTCTAAGAATAGTTCTACTTTAACATCTTTAAAAGCACCACCGATTTTAAAGTTCTTAATGTCTACAAAAGCTTCAATGGTACCTTTTTGTTTTTTTAACTCTTTATTCTCGTAAAACTCTCTGTAAATATTATCAATCAAAGTATGGTTTTTATTTAAATCAGGTGGCATCATGGCAAAGCATTTATATTCTGCTGAAATAACGACATTAATGCCTGTATACTTTTTAATGACATCAGTAATCTTTTTCTGATTTTCTTTATCTCGATAAAATGAACGAGGTGTTTCAGTTTCTACTATATACTTAATCGTACTTGTCAATTCTTCATGAAAACCTGATTTTATCATTGACCAGTTGTTTTCATTAACCATCATCTCGTTAGATAACTCTAACGACCCATCAAATAAACTCATTTTAACTATCCTTTTAGTATAACGTTATACGGTGTTCTCATATTATCTTTCGTTTTATTTGGCTAATATATATTTTTGCATTTAAAAAAATATGAATAGACTTGACTTTTAAAGGAAATTAAAATGGCTGAAATAGTCGGTACTCAATGTCGTAACGTTATTTACTTAGCAAATAATGCTGCTAAGAATGCAGTCTTAAGTGAAAAGATTGGCAATAGAGAAACAGATGTACATTTAGTTAAGATTACAGATTATCTTGACGATGGTACAGTAGATAGAAAAATTAAACTAATTAAAGACTTTAAAAAGACTTTTTGGGTATGCACACCTAAGAATAGAAACCATAAACAAAAGAAAGAGCGTTTTCCTATTTCAGAATGTGAAGAGATTCGTGTACCTAGAAAAGAGATGTTAAATGCAGCAATGAATTCTTTAGGTATTAAGAACTTTGGTCAACGTATTTCTCCTTCTGATATTCTAAGAGGCCCTTATGTTTATGGTACTGATTTAAGTTCATCTGCTGAACTAAAGTATAAATACAATCATGGTGAGTTAGCCAGTAAGACTGAAAAATTAGCTGACGTTGCAGCATTTGACGTGGAAACCAATATCCGTAATAAAGATAAATACGAGCATATTGAAATGGCTACACTGTCCATGAAAGATACTGTAGTTACTGTCGTAGATATTAACTTTATTCGTGGTAAATTTCCTAATATCTCTAAAGAAAAAGCATTGGAGACTTTATATAAGTACGATGAGATTTACTTAGGTGAAGTAAACAAAGAAAGAAACATTAAACAAGAGTTTTATGTAGTCGATTCTGAAATCGAGGTTGTTAAGAAAATCTTTGAAAGAGCGCATGAGTTAAAGCCTGATTTCATTAGTGCTTGGAACATGGATTACGATGTACGCAGAACTATTGAAGCTTGTGAGAGAGCTGATGTAAAAGTGTCTGATATACTATCCGACCCATCTGTACCGCCTGCTTTTAGATTCTTTGATTATAATCCTGGTAAAGAATCTGCATTAAGTAAAAAAGGCGTATGGAAAAACTTAGCTAACTTTGAGAAGTGGCCACAAGTCAATGTACCTGCTAGTTTTACATTTATTGATAGCATGTGTTATTACTATAACTCTCGTAAACATAAAGGTAAATTACCTAAGTATTCATTAGACTATATTTTGTCTATTGAATTTCCTGATGAAATTAAACCTGGTATGTCTGAAAAAGAAATTGCTAGAGCTAATCGAAACAGTAAGATTCGTAAATTAAAGTTTGATGAAAGTAGTCACTTAATTGGTACTGTGGATTGGCATATCTTCATGCAAAGTAATTATCCATTTGAATATGTAATCTATAATAAGTTTGACTGTATTGCATTAGAATATTTAGATGAACAAACTATGGATATTTCACACAGTGTTGTATCAGCATGTGAATCTAGTGATTATAAAGACTTTGATTCAGAACCTAAACGATTAGCAGATGATATGCACTGGTTTAATCTAGAAAGAGGTTATGCTTACGGAACAGGTGGTGCAAATAATGAAATACCATTAGACAGTGAGTTGATTGGGCGTGATGATTGGATTATTACATTACGTGCTGATTTATTAATTGCTGAAGGTAATAATTTATTTGAAGATGCTCGTGGTTTAAAAACATTAGTATTTAGAGACAATGCTGACATTGACGTAACATCTAGTTATCCAAATGGCAATAGTGCCCTAAATACTTCTCGTGAAACCATGACTAAAGAGTTAATCAGTATTGACCATGTAGATGAAAGATGGAGAAGACAAAGTGGTATTAACATGAGTGGTGGATTTGTTAATGCTGTAGAAATATCTTGTCAGTTGTTTAATGCACCTACTATGGTAAATATGTTAGAAGAATACAGAAGACAAAAAAATAACTAAAAAAAATAGACTAGGGGATGTTCTCCCTAGTCTATTTACTTTCCTTATGTTAACCCATAATAGGTTTGAACATATGGAAGTTTTCACGAATGTACTCTAAACGCTCATCTGCATCTGCTTTAATTTCAGCAGTGTCTTTGCAGACTTTCAAAGCTACTGGGTACATTGTTGCTAGTACGTTAGCAATATCGTCTGTAGTACCTACACCTAAACGAACGACATCAAAGCAGTAAGCATCGATTTCGGCTTCGTATTGCACTTGTTCGAGTTTTTCCAGTAGTTTTTGTTTTTCTGGTGTAGCAAAATACAACCCACCTAATTCTGTATTAACTTCACGGATGGTACGTCCGTCTAGATAAAAGTTACGGAATTGAATCACATGGAGTAATTCGTGTGGGAGAATGTTCTTATCTACATCTAACATTGCTTTAAATTGATGACGTAATTGTTTAGAGAAAATACTACACAGTGCAAAGAATGCTTTGAGTGTAGGGTTTAAATGCTTAATAATTACCTTGTCTTTGTCAGCAAGGTATGCGCCTTGGATATGGTAGTTTCTCATCAATTGATGTTCAGAATCAGAATTGAAGATGGAAGTATGTTTACCGCCATAACGTTTTTGAAACCATTTTTGACGGTCCACTTCTACGTTAAGATTTTTAAACATTTCTTCAGTGTAATTAAAATTAAATTTGATAGCCATAGTAATACTCCTTAAATTGTTAAAAGAATTAAAGTGGAAAGTTTCCTCTCTTTCCACTATAGTAGTATAGGTTTGAAATAAAATAAAATATATTAGACTAAAAAAATAGACTAGGGTAATAATATCCTAGTCTATTATCTGTATTTATTGTTTATCTTTTTCTTGGTCTTTCAACTGGTTTTCCAACTTGCGAAGAAGATTACGTGTATTCTCATTGATAAACTTCAAACGAGATTTATCAGCAATCATTTCATCACCTTGTTCTTGTAATTCAAGATGTCGTTTTTCAGCTTCACGATACACGCTACTGTCGTCAGTATAAGCGTACCAGAAATCAAACCCATCGTACATTTTAACGTATTCTTTTTCTACGTCAGTTAATACGAAATTTTCTAAAGTATAATTACTCATGTTAGTTTCCTTTATAAAAGATTAAGAGACAATTATCAATTTAATATTAATTAATTCTTTAACTCCTTTACTATGAAAGGAAAAAAGAAAGACAATGCTAGTAACACTGTCTTTCTTTGCATTTGTGATAACAATCATTACTTTTAGTGTGGTCGGTAATAATTGTTGTTAGCCCAAGAATCTAATGTTTGGTTTTCGGCAGCTAAAGCTGATTCTAACCACTCATTTTCTTCTTGGGTTATTTCACCAAGCATCTTCTTAATTTGAAGTACTTGAATCTGATAACTTGAATCCATTTATATTACATCCTTTCTACGACATGTATAACCCTCTACTCCTGCTACAACAGGAGTAGAGGATTGTCGTTTTATGTTATTGATAAAATTAAATAGAGAAAGAGTTTAACTCTTTCTCTATTACCACTTAAATAATATGTGTTTAAATTATGTTATAATTTAGGCGACTTAGGTATAAAACACTAAAAATAAACATAATGCTATTACTACTAGACTACCCAATAGGTAGTCTAGTAGTATAGTCTTTTTATCGAAGTGCTTTTTGTAATTTGTCTACTAATACAGAAACTGTATCTTTAATTCTTTGGTTAGAGCAATTGTTGATTTTCAAAATCTGGTTAATTTGTTTTGCACAAACACCAATCATTTTGCCCATTGCCATATAATCGACATAGGTATTACTACGTGCAATATAGATATCTGTAAACTCAATACCTTTTTCATGGTCTTCGTAAATATCTACCACTGAATTAAAATGCTTAAATGAAGTACGAATAGGAATAGGTGTCATTGCTAGACTATGGTAAACATAAATACGGATTTGTTTATCATAAGGCATTTTGTTTCCACGGTAAGATTTACCGGTCACAAAAAGTTCACCATTTTCACTAATTTGGTATAGCATATCAATTGTAGGAGAGATACGTTTATCAATATTGCGAAAAACTGGAATTTCTTTTTTAGGTTGTTTCACTTTAAATTTCCCTATAGTTTTTTGAGTAAGTAACATTTGTCGATTCCCTTGGTTAGATGTAAGTTACCTGAACTATTCTATAATTCAGACGACTTAGACACAAAGTATCATAAGTTACCTGAAAGGCGACTTAGATACTTCGTATCGTAAGTTATGTTAAAATGTTGTCATAACTTATATCTTTCACAGGGTGCATTTTGCCTTTAAAGATACGGGTTCTTTTGGCTATATCATAATTACGGTGGGATGGAATATTATCACAGACTAAATAAACGAAACTATGCTCTACATCTTCTGGTAGTTTACGTAAACGACCGGCAATCTGTAGATTAGTTTGTGTAGAGTTAATAGCATTAGTCATGATAACGGTAGCCAGTTCTGGAATATCGTGTCCAGTACCTGCCCCTAATACTGTAGATACACAAATATCACTCGTATATAAGTTATCTACTGTATCATCTTCAACGTAACTGGTTACTTTCTTATTAGGGTATAATTCAGCTAGATACTTAGATAAGTCTTTTGCCATCTTAATCGTACCTACTGTAATCAGTAATTTAAAATTTGGATTAATTTCGTATTTAGGAAAATGAATGTCTTCAATAATTGAAACAATCATGTTATAATATTGCTTCAATAATGTTTTCTTTTTCATGAGTGATTTCTCAAAAGCAGTTTGAGAATATCCTCTAAAACCTTCGGTACGAATACCATTTAAACTACCTAGTTTATACTTAAATGCTAATGGTTGAATATAAGATACATGTACTTTTTGTACATAACGTCTTTCTATTGGAAAGAGTAGTTTTGACATTCTGTCTACAAATTTATCATCTGCCACTGGTGTGGCTGATAAACCAAATACTCTTTTAGCACCTAAATAAGAAACAAACTTACAGTTTAAGTGATGGTCAAAATGAGCCTCGTCAATTACTAAATCATTTACACCTAATAGTTTTGGAAATTCCTGTGGTGTACAGTTAAACCCTAAGTCTTTAAATTCTTCTAAACTATATTCCTCGTAATATTTAATAAAATTCATTAGAGTCTTAGAAGAAATCAAAACAGCTTTATAAGGGTTTCTATTTTCTGCTAAACAAATATTGATAAATGATTTCAATTCATCTGAACCTTGAATACGGATTAAATCTTTCTTTAAATCAATATCGTAAGTCTTATAAAAGTCTTTAATCCAACCACTGTCTTGGTTTTTACCTAAGTATTGTGGCCTCATGATACCGACAAATCTTTCTTCCATCTTTTCAATAACAAACATTGAAATAAGACTTTTACCTTGTCCTGTTTGCAGGTGTCCTAATACACAACCTGAATCAAAACCTAACAAAAAATCAATCACGTCTTGCTGTTCGCCACGTGGAGACCATCCTTCTTTAATAGTAGGATAGTAATCATCCACAATATTGTCAATATCTTTATACTCCAATTGAAAATCTATTCCTTCTTTATACCGGAACATTTTCAAGTGACCAATTAAATCATTTAACATAGTACGCATGATTCTTACTTCACGTCTATCGTTAGTAAAAAATACATACCCAGCCATGGGCACACGCACTTTCTTTCTTTGTCTTTTATCGTAATATTCGCTCCAGCGCAAGTAGTTTCTTGCAAATGCGCGAACTTGGTTATTGTCATCCTGATTACGAGGATATATAATAACCTGTAATGGATAGACTTCAATCTTCATTGCTGTCATGTGTTATTCTCCATAAGGGTGTATAACCACCACCCCTATGGAGGAAGGGGTGGTGTTATCTTAACGTTTATTTATTAAATCACTATAGGTATATTCAGGTTGCTCTAATAGATTAAAGTATTCTAAGTTCATTTGTTCTGGAACAAAGAATTCATCCATAGGACAATCTGACCTATTGGTATAGATATAGGAATTAGGACTTGCCAGTGTTCTACCTTGTTTTTCATAAGAAAGAGCACCAGATAAGCTACGACCCCAAATCAATTGGTCCATCGTACCCACGCCGTGACCTGTGTGTGGCTTAGGTAGTGAGAAGTCTTTATTCACAATATCCGTACCTAACATAGTATATGCTAATACCTGAAGAATGGATAGATTGATTCCTAACTTACTATTTACTGCATCTGATAACTCCATTAAGAACATCTCAGGTGTTACTGATACAGCACGTTGTTTGATTTCCTTAACTGAAGACTTAATCATCTTTTCCAATCCTTTTGCATATTTATACATATCGGATTGTTTAGGAGTGATTTCAACAATAGGTCGATTGGTATCAAAATCAATCATCTCAATTTCTACCATACCATCATCTGTAATTGTCCAACCATTGTCTTTCATGTACTTCAGTGTTTCCATAGACAGATAACCTACATCTGTAATAGGAACAACATCGACAATTTCTTCAGTTACAGAACCATCCTTTGCAGTAAACAAAAGTTTAATACGATTGATGTGTGAAGTACGTCTTGCTGACAATACACCTACATCACGTACATTACTGATATCTGAAATACCATCAATAGCTTCTTCGGAAATGACCAACCTAATAGAAGTAAAGTTCTTCTTGATATCGTCTTTCAGACCAGTAGCTAAACCGTCTTTCATTAACTTCATGAATTTCTGTACATGGTCAGTCAATTCAATCAAAGCACCAATAGCTGATGAAGTATGGTGTTTTGTAGACAATACCAACTGCGTGATAATTTGTGTAAACGAAATAATGGCAAAGTGTCCTACATTACGATATTTTGGTACACTGCGGGACGCTTGACCAAAACAAGTAGAACATACACCTTGTGGGTCAGAATGCTGACAACCAAAGATGGTTCTTACTTTAATTCGTTTACCAATTAAATGGTGGTCTGTTTTCTTAATAGGTTTTAAGATAGGTTCTAATTTACCGTTTACTTCTACTTCTTCAGCAACATAATACATACCTTCTAGGAATTCCAAATCTGAAATCACATAGCCATCTCGATTGTCTCGTACCTGGAATTCAAAATAATATTCAGAACCACAGTCACCAAAGTGTAGATTTCTCAATTCCATGCCAATGAATTGTACACGTCGAGAAAAATACTCTGTAAACTTCAATGGAGCAGATTGATTATTCAGAGACATTGCTGCTGTACGTGATTCAATTAATCTATCGTACATTCTGTGGAAGCCGTCCATATAACCATCCTGAATAGGTTCGTTAAAGATATCAGAGTTAATATCTGTCACAGAACCACGGGGGCCAAAACATTGCATCAATTGTGGAATCTTAATCACACTTGAACGCATCATGATGGAAATGTTATTGTACTTGTGTTTTTCTGAAGTCATTACCTTTTGTTTGCGCTTATAAATACTGGCAATGTAATGTGGATCTTTTACCGTATTTGCATTAACTGGATAATCCTTCTTAATCTTAATAATCTCAGGGTCAAATTCGATATCTAAGATGTCTTCAATATTCATCGACATATGGTATTTTGCACGATGAATTTGTACATCATTAAAGATATCGTTAAATGCCCTCATGTATTCTTCCCATACTTCAGATTGCAAAGCCCATGCTTTCTCATTGGTATCCATTGGATAGATATCAAATACACTGTTTACAATCTTAGAAAGAAATAAACGAAACGACGTAGGTGTAAAAGAGAGTTCGTCTTTCATGTAAGATGAAATAAAATGCTCTTTAGTGATTGGGACATTGGGAAACTTTTTAATGATTTCCCATCCGTATCGTGAGATTGCAACTTGTGTCCCTGTTGTATCGATTACTTCACCGTCGTCAAACTGTAGTTTAAACTTACCGACAAAGTTCTCCAATACATCGATAGGACTTGCATCTAGTATTTTCCTTGCAGCTAATTGCATGTTGTTTTCCTTTATAAAACAATAGGTCCAACATATTAATAGTATATATCAGACCTATTATTCATTTTTTAGTCATTGTCGTTGTCGTTGTTTTCCTCATCATTAGAACCAGATTCATATTGCACATCTTGCTCATCTGGATTGTCTGATGATTCATCCGATGGTCCATCTAAGTCTACTTCTTTATCATCGTCATCGTTTTGTTGATTGTTCTGATTTCTACCAGTCTTAACTTTAGGCTGTTCATCTTCACTCTCATCAATTTCCATACAGATTGCACCTGTAATAGGATCGATTTTAGACAATACTTGTTGACTTGGGTCAAATTCAGCATACACCATCTTCGTACCATTTGTTTGGATAAAATGTCGAAGAATTTGTAATGGTCTATTTGCACCAATATTAATCTCATTAGGATTAATGACATCGTCGATATCTGTTGGTCTGTCTGTCGTATAAATCGTTGTTAAGATTTTATCAACAGTTTCTGGGTTATTAGAACGGTCATGTAGGACTGCTGCTAAACCAGAAGGACCACTACCTACTAACAAACGACCTTCAGACTCACCTGGGAATTTAGTAGCCTGTTTACGGATTTGTTGAGTAGTCTTATCTTTAGAGGTTAATGGGACAATAATACCATTAGGTTGTGTTGCTGCTGTGGATACTGCTGCGGCATCATCACCAATCTTTTCAAGACAGATATAGTATTGTGGACCAATACGCTGTGGTGTTGCAGTATCTTCAAAACATTGTTTGTAAGGATTCCAGAATCTTAAGCAGTTTGGGTCTGATAAGAAACCTTCTTCTTTTAATGCTTTAAATACATGTAACATACGACGATTATTACCATGAGGCATCCAGATAATTGGTGTCTCGTGAATCATGTGGTACAAATCTACTGTCTTTTCTTGGAAGGACATTGATTTATAGAAATCGTAATGTTTGTTTGAACAGATTTCGTAAAATCTTTCCAGACGTGCAAAGATAGGTTCAAGTACATCACGTGGTAATCGAATCACTTTATCACGTAGATTAGGCGTAGACTCATTTAGATTAACTGTATTACATACCCATTGTTTCAATTCCAACATGGCAGCTTTTAAGCTAACCTCGTAAGTTTGACCTTGGTTCATTCGGTTAAAGGTAGAGTTTACACCAATACAAATATCTGCACGAATACCTGTAATAGGATCGTAAGGCATTTGAGAGGGTTCTACTGTCACCACATCGGCGATTACACCTTTGTTACCATGCAAGCCTGTGATTTTAAAACCTGGGCCTACTTCTTTAGTATACTCGGTTGTTACGATAATGGTAATGTCATCTAACTTACGATTGAAGTTTGAAACTTTCTGGATAGGTACATTACGAGTACGTTCATCACTTGTTGGTTCATTGGTAATAGCCATACAGTGTTTAATCAATTGATCAAAGTCATCTGTAAACTCTGCATTACCATTGGTCTTAGCCATGATTTTACGATATTCATTAACAATACGTTCGCAAAAATCACGATAAGCATTTGCATACTTATCTAATTGTTCCATGACTTTAGGTGCTACTGCTGTATTGGTTTTAGGTTGTTTGTATACAATGATATCAATTACACGAGCTTCTTGACCATTACCATCTAGTGGTACGTCTGTCACTGAATCAAAAATCCGTGTAGATTTCTTCGTAAACATGATAGGCAAAAGGTCAGGACGATATTCACGTTTTGCCATGACAATACCAGAATAGGCTTGACCTGTAGGAATACAGTATTCACCGATATCTGGCATGACTTTATAGTTGTCATCATCACCATACAAATTCAATGGGAATTCTTTTTCACCTAATTCAAATACACGTGTGGTAAATGTTTTAGTTTTAAGTAATGGTGCAACATCTTTGGCAATCAGAATCGAGTCTTCAATCGTACCTTCTAAAGAAGAATACAAAGTATTTAAATCAATACCTGGTGAATACAAACCATGTTTATCTTTTGCAGGTGTATCGTATAATACTGTTCCTTTTGGAATACTGTTACCGACACGGATATTTTGTGCTTCTTCAGTTGGTTTATATTCAAAACCAAACTTAGGATGTGATGAACTAAAACGATTAATGTCAATAATACCAAATAATGGACGAGAACCTTCATCGAATGTTTGGTATATAACAATCTGTTGTGGATTCAATTGAATGCCGTTATGTTGGGACGGAATATAACGGTTTACAATCGAAAATACTACCATGTTATGGGGTGTGGTAATGGAATTAGAGAATCTACCGTACTCTATATCCGCACCAGTTTGAATCATATTCGGCTTACACCCACTAATCACATAGTGTTGTGAAATGGCATTTGCCTGCATTTGACCACGTGACGATGAAGTGTATTCACTAAACGGATTAAAGGCGGTCGCACCAATTAACCGTATATCGTTTTCGTTATAGACTGTTTCAATTTGTTCAGTCATTTTGGTTTCCTTTTATAAGTGCTTCACTATACTAAAAGATAGAATAATACTATTCTATTTCTTCCAATTTAATAATATATACCTGAAAGGTTTTACAAATGGCATCATCATTACTTGATTCTACATTCGATGATGGCGATTACGTATCTGAAAGTTTTAAAACAGTATTAGAGGACCACTTATCTATCTTAAGTGACCCTAAAAATATTGAGGAATTTAAAACAATCTCTCCTATTGACGCAAATCGCTTTGAATACGATTTCTATGGTTTGTTAAGAAACTTAGCTGTACCAGTACAACACCATTGGATTACAATGAGAATTAATGGTTATTCTTCACCTAGTGAATATAAAAAAGATAAGCTAACAATTAAGATTCCTCGTTCTGAATTAATTAATAGTTTACTTTCTTACCATAATCAAATTGTAAAACGGACAGCTAGTTAAGTAGAACTACTCCTAGATAATATCATGTTAAAAAAATATATAGTAATCTAGATACACTACCAAATGGTAGTGTATCTAGTTATTACTATTTATCGTTTACGAGTACTAAACAATGAAGCAGAACCATTACGAGCGAAGAAGTTATTGTTACCACCATTATAACCACCGTAACCGAAACCCGCATTTCTTGGTACATTCACTGAATGTGATTGGCCAGGAACATAACCATTAACTGCTGCAGGAGGTGTAAACATACGATGATGATTGTTAATCTGATTCTGACGATGTGCTAAGAAACCGCTGTATTGACCATTGTTTGGTTGATACTGTTGTACGGTATCTTGACGACGTAAGAATTGATTACCACCTGTTTGTTGTACTGGTTGAGCTTGTTGGTATACAGGTTGTACGTATTGTACTGGCTCTTGACGTGCCAAGAACTGATTACCTGCTTGCACTGGCTGTGCTACTGATTGTGCTTGTGGATATTGTGCTGTTTGAACAGGCTGTGCTACTGGTGCTGCTTGAGTAGTTTGTACATTAGCTGGATGTGCTATAGCAGGGTGTCCAGCTACCTGTTCTGTTACCGCACCATATTTACTACGAGAAGGAGCTTCTTGTTTTGCTTCTTCTTGAGTAATTGCAGCTACACCTTCATTACCATCTTGCAAAGGAATCAACAAATACTCTTTACGCCAATCACGTACTGTAAAGGTACCTGTTTCTGATTCTTTTACCAACTCTTCCAACCAATCGATATCGATATGGGTGGTTTCATGACATTCTTTCGATACTTCTTTAGCATGAACCATACCTTTACCAGTATAGAACATATCAGAAATAGCATTCAGTCGTTTAGGTAATGTCAACAATGAACGAACAAATGATTCGCAATATGGTGCATCAGTAGCGTCAGATGAACTATAGAACTCATGGTTCTTTTCATCGATGTTACCGAAGAATGCACGACAAAGGTTTTCGTATGTTTTCAAATCACCTTTACGAACAGATACACCTAGAATTTTAGGAGTAGCTTGTGTGCCTTTGTTTACTTGTTCAATACAAGTCATGACTTCTTCGAGTAATGGTGAAGACCAAATGGCTGCACGTGAGTGTGTTTTACCGTCCCAGTTTACACCTTTACGCAATGAAAGATATACTGGTGTATTACGAGATTTACGACTAGCTAGATTATTAATAATCTTATCAAAGTCTTTTACAAATCTCTCGTCTACTTTACCGATAGAACTGATAAACTTACGTTGTTCTACAGTCAAATCACTATGGTTTACTGTACCAGATGAAATAGCGACAATATCACACATCAATGCAGAAACTGACGCACCATAGAAATGGTTCAACTCACGACGTACTGCTGACATCACACGTGATTCACCACGCACCAAGTTTTCTTGGAATGGATGGAAGAATACGAAATTCATGACATCAGGTGAAGTCATGTTTTCACGTGTAGGCAATACTAAGTATCGAGTTTCACCTTCAATTTCCATAGACACTGGGTGTGCTTTACCAAATTTCTTACGTACACGACCATTTTCATCTACAACATAGCCACAAGTTGTCAAAAGTGCGTCGTAGACATCTAACATATTAAGTTTCATTTGAATTCCTTTTATAGAAAAAGAGGTAGTGTTAGCTACCTCTTACAGATTAATAGACATTACCTGGGTTATGTCCGCTTTGCATATGGTCAAACACATCACCCATACCACCAGTATAACCAGTGATACCACTAGAACTGATTACTGTTTCTTCAACCAAATCCATTACCGCACCAATATCACGTGAATTGTTACGATAAGTTTTAGTATTAGTGGTAATCATTGGGGAAAGTGCAGAGTCTGCGAATGAAGGGAAGATGTAGATTTCTTCTGGTTTACCTTCAAACGAGATGGTGATACTAATATCGGCATTCATTTCAGCAGATACATGAATAGAATAACCAAGTTCGCCACCTTGAGATAACACCATACCCAACTCTTCACCAATGATATTCTCAAGAGAACCAATGATGTTATTGAAGTTGATGTTTTCTACAAAGCCTGCAATATTAGAAATCATTGTAGAATTTGATGTAGCACCAAATCCACCATGTACCACCATGTTTGTTGATGAGAATTCCAACATACGCAACGAATAGTTCAACATCAGTGTGGTTACCATATTAGAAGCAACCAATGCCATTTGGGTTTCCAATGTAGGCGCATCCCAAGGGGCACTGTATTCTGTAGTATGATAACCACCATCGAATACATCAGTTTTCTCGTCGATATGTGGATCAATCGCTTGCAACCATTTGTAATCAAATGTAGAGCTAGAACCACCCATAGTGGAAATAGAAGTCAGAATCTTGGTTTGTGTAATGCTAGGGTCAGCACACGCACCACGTGCTTGGTTATACACATCATCAGAACTATACGAACCTGAATTAGCAAATAACTTTGCTTGGTCTGTATAAGATTCAATGATTTTTGAAGTCAATGCTGTAGGTGAATTAAACTTACGATAAGACAGTGTAGGATAATTACTTACTGATTTATAGTCACTGCGAATGGTAGTTACACCACTGTTATCAGGAACATCAGTAATACCATCTACTGAATTAATCTTACCTGATTGAATCAAATTCATTGGCGTCATTTTCAACGCATTTTGACTATTGTAAGTTCCAGCACCTAAACCACCACCAAATACAGCAAATGAATCTTTAATGACTGGGACAGCAAGGTTATTCAAATAACGTGTACCGATGGTTGATACAGAGTTAATGTAAAACGTAGTATCTGGTGCAATGATGACATCTTCAGTATTTTGCACATAGCGATTAGTGTGCGCTACGTCAAATCGGTCAGTATAACCTGTAACCAATTCTGTTGTTTCAATATTACCAGATGTTGTACGGATTTGCATCATGAACACAAAACGATCTTCATTCCAACCAAATGGAATAGATACTGAATTAGGTACTACATTGTCTGCAAACGCCAGTGTTTCTGGACGAGATGAAGGCAAGATAAAGTTAGCGGTTGTTTTGGCAATCACTGAACCTGGAATCTTGCCGTTAAAATCACGAATCATGTTACCAATTTCTGCAGCAGCGACACCTGTCATTGTAGTGACATTAGGACGCAGAAACTGGTCTTGATACCCTGCTACCTTAATAAGATTAAGATAGTCTACAATTATTGGTGAATTACGGTGTGAACCAATAAACGTATTAGCCATTTTGAAACTCCATTATATAAATTAATTAAATTCGTCTTGAACAAACTCTTGTTCAGACTCTACTACCAACATCAATTCACCGATTTTATTACGAATGTCAGAAGGTAGAATCAAGCGTTTATCACGTGTGACTAAATTGGATTCTTCTAACCATTTTTCTGGCAATGTCAATAACCAATTATATTCAAACAATCCTTTATGGATTAATTCAATACAACCAATATACGACATATTGCGTTTTTCTGATTTAGTGATACCACCTAAATCATAGGTTTTTGCCAGGCGTTCAGATAAACCTGCTTCCAGATTTTTACGATAACTTGGTTGAACAAATGTAGAATCACGATTGGGTTGTAAAGCAATCGCTGAAATCACTGCTGCAAATTCATGAAATCCTTTATGCCAAAGAATAGCACGAACCAAACCAATTAAGTTAATCAACTCATTTAATTCCAAATGGTCGAAAATCACTGTATTAACAGAACGATGTACTATCCATTTGGTAATGGTTAATTGTACATCTTGAATTGGTTTCATGTACTGTCTATCTTCTGACAAGTAGCTATAGTTGGTATTCATTTGCATGATATTATCCATGGATTCCAAGTATAAATCTTCAGGCAAATCTGGACACAATGATTGAATCAAACGTTGATGGTCTGAAATAGCTAACTTCAAGAACATCTTTTCATCAGCCAATAAACGTGAACGAACAAAGCCAACATCTAATACAGACTGTGAGTTAGATTCATTACCTTTCTTGTCTTCTACAGGATTCTTCTTCATTTGGATTTGAGTAGAATCAGCACCATAAGATTTTGAAGCCTGTTTGATTTTATTAGACAAGAAGAAATAAGTTTGTGCAATCAAATGATACGAATCATCATTACCTGAAATATCACCTTGAGCAATCTTCTTCAAGATAATAACAGAATACAGGTAATTATAGAAATCGTCTTCTGATAAACCAGATACCAATACAGCATTAGTCTCTAACTTCAGTTTAGTATTTGCAATAAACTCACGTAAGCGATTCTCGGCTGTACAGATATAGTTCTTCTCTGGATTAGACACCATGCATGTATCGTATAGGATTTCCATCGAATACACTTCTTTAGCATCTTTACCAAATTCACTATTTAATCGATTATGTATATCACCCCAAATAGGAGCGACAAATCGTAATGCGAGTGAGTATGTTACCAAATCTAAATAGTCTTGATAGACATAAGTCGTTTGTGGGTCGTAATTAGTTTCCTTTTTATTGGAAACATACACTGGCGTATTAGGGAGGGTAATCCAGTGTTTCATTTCATCTAGATTCACTTTAGCGTAAATCTTAATAAAATGTTTATTCAATACTCCAATCAAACGATTAACATCATTGATTTCAAGAATAGATTTTTTGATATCTTTATAGATTTCAAAAATTTCTTTGTGCCATTGTGCTGGCTTAGTCTTTAACCATTCATTAAATTCTAAGAATGGAGAAGCTGCTGCCATGACATCATGGTTATCTCGACCTTTCTTATAATAGGTCATTGAGAATGACACAGACTCATTCTGATAACAGACGAGTACATTGGCCTTTGTACTGTCCATCTCAAAAGTTATGTAGTTCATTTTGATTTCCTTTTAATTAAAAGAAGTGGAATATTATCACTAACATCCACCATTATAATATTATATACTAGAAATAATATATAATAACTAGAAATAATATATAATACTAGAGACTCTTAGGAAAGAGTCTCTAGTTTAGCTTTTAAATTAATTAAGGTAAGAAATCATCTTCAAAATCATCGAAATTATTATTACCACCACTATTAGAATTAGAATTAGATTGACTATTGTTACCACCAGATTGATAGCTACGATTACCATTTGATTGGTTACTGTCTTTCTTAGCGTCTGGGTCTACGAACTCTTGAACCAAAGTAGAAACAATCAGTTTCTTCATGGTTTCTACCCAAGAGAGCATATAACAACGAGATTTCCAGCCAGCATCAGCAGGTTCACCTGTATTAACATTATAAACTTCAATATCACGTTCAAATGTCAGAGGGAACATTACTTTACCATGATAGCCATCAAATGCTGTGAAGTAGTAAATACCTTTTTCAGTACGACCTACTTGAATAGTACCAATTTGTTTACGTTCTGCTTTTTGAGCATCACGTGGTTTAACATAACCGTAAACAGGACATTGTACTGTTTTCTTTTCACCATCATCTTGATGAAGTGCTAAGTCACGAAGAATATCCAAGATAGCTAAGAAAGAAGGTACTTGACCGTCTTTAAATTCCATACGGATATTTGGTTGACGTTTTGCTTTATCTTCAGTCAAACCAGTACCGATGTTCAAACGCAGTTTATTGCCAGAAATATACATTTTGCAATAAGCTACACTTTTCTCTTCATTACGACCCCAAAGAGTAGTCAAGTTAATGCTGGTAATATTAGGGCGATACATTGGGTTAAATTGTTGCTTTTCAGCCATTTTCTTTTTCCTTTAAACTAAGGTTTAAATAATTGTATTCATGAATAAGTAAGTGATAAAACTATTAACAATATTCGTTTTTAATACAAGCTAATAGTCTCATTCTTATCTGATGGTCTTTAATATCAGAAATATTGTGTCTAATCTTATCCGTAGTAGTAATACTAGACCAATGATAGTCTTTAGCCATTCTGATAATTTCTTTTTTAAACTTAGGTACTTTGGTTCTAAATAATGTACCGTCACCTAATAAAGTTAATAAGTCTAACCTAAATGGTAACTCAGGTAAATCTTTACCATTGTAATATTTCGTATACCATAACTCTCTACCTTTAGCTTTACCTGTGTGGGTTTCGAGTAAAGTTAAATTCTTAAACTTTCTAAAAGACAATAAATCAAAAGCATAATGAGTAATCATTAGTGTATTTTGATTTTCTATATCTTCTATAAAATTATCATATATTCGTATTCTATTCGGATTGGTTAACTCTTTTGACTTATTAAACTCTGGCAAAACAATCTTTAAACAGTTTGTCATTCGTTTGCTATAAGTCTGTTGTAGTGAAGTATTATCTAATCTTAATAAAGTTTCATTATTAAAATTATCTAATTTCACATAGTTAGGACAATAGAATACAGGCTCAATACCATTTGCTTCTTCACTACAAATATCTTTAATTAAATCAATCTCACTAAACATAGCATCTGCAAATTGAGCATCTGATGTTCTATCAATGTTTTCTCTATGTACTGAACCGTATATATTACGGTAGAGTGTTTTAATATTTATCCACACTCTACCATTTCCTACATACAGTGGTTTATCGTGTTTGATAATCTCACTGGTGTTTAACATAGATTCAAATGCAAGTGATGTACCAATAGATAAAGGGAGTTGTCCTCTTTCTCTTTCATTCACATAGTTCATTTCAATCTTCTTTCAGAATTTCATTTAAGTAATTTGGAATGGTTTTAATCACTTGTGGTGAATATCCTTTTTGTTCAGCTTTTAAGAGAATCAACTCTTCGATATTATCAGGATTAATAACCAATGGAACATAATCATTTTCAATACTAAATACTTCTTCTTGATTAGCGATAATAGATTTATCCGTATTGACTTTAATCGACCAATAAATATCAATGTTTTCCATTTTTAAAACCATGAATGTTTTATCTAAAGAAATAGGATGTCCTTGTTCACATTCTATCCTGACTCTAGATAGTGGTGGCAATGATTCCACATTTCTTTTGATTTTATCAAAGGAATCTTGTAATGAAAGCCCAGTAATATTAATGGTCTTATAAATAGTTGCTGTTTTATTCTCAATGAATTTTGCTTTAAATTCACCTGATGGTTGTAGAATAATTTCTATATAACCTTTAGGCTCTTCTTCACCATGTGTTAATCTAGAAAAACTACCTGGGGCAATAATCTTACCCTTAGAGGAATGTTTGTGGATATGGCCAATAATAATTGGACCTTTTACGATATTCTCGTAATCTTCCTCATTGTGTTTGTGGTCTGGAGCTAATTCTGGTAATTGATATTGAAAACAACCATGCATAATTGCAAAGTCTACTTGTTCAATATTGTGTTGTTTTAATTTCTCTTGTACAATACTGAATGTTTCTTGAGGAGTTGTTCTTGGTCTATCTGGTACAAATAATACATTGACATCGTATTTAGAAATATACACGATATCAATGGTATCTACCAAAATAACTTCAGCATCAATCTTAGCTTCTTTGTTAATATGTAAAAACTTCTGAATCTGTCCTGCATCATGTAGTGGTGTACCATCTACAATACAAAATACAATATCATGGTCTTTACAATATCGTAACAAGTAATACATAGTGACTTCTGTATCAATAGCGTCTTGATGATTATTGGGTAATAACTTATCATACCAGTCACCATCTAATACCAGAATATCTGTACCTGCTGCATCTTTACCATAGGGGAAACACTCACGTATCTCTTCTGAAATTTTAATAGTAGGCGTAGAAGAGTGTCCATTGTGGACATCACCGAATGCTTTAATTTTAAGTGGTCTTAACATTGGACACTTCCTTTTAAACTAATATTCAGAAATGGTTTTTAGTAAGAAATAAATGGATTAGATTCACCATTTACCACATCATCTTCACTATTAGTTTGTTTCTCGTTGGTTTCACCTGTAGGTTTAAATAAGCCCATTTTCACAAAGAATGCATTCCATTTTGCTTTATGTGCTTCAATGACACTTCCATCAAATCTCTCTAACATACTTTCGTATAAATCTGTACGAGATTTACGTGAGATAGTTCGATAATTATCACCTGTATTATTAATGATTTCAAACTTACGACCTAATGAAGTAGTATTATCATCAATCTCTTCTACTTCTTCGTTTAACAATACATAACTGTTATTAGGATACATAGACGGTACAGTAGCAACAATGTTTCCGTCTTTATCTACTAAGTCTACTTCATTAAACGGACCACCGGCAAAATCTAACCAATCTTCAATAGTGTATCGGTCTTCGTCAGTGACATAACCACAATGCATGGGTAAGAAGTTATCAATGTATTCTAAAACATTAATGATAGAACGAGATTCGTTTTTAAGTTTTGCTTCATTGTTTAATGCATCGACTACTGGTTTAACGCTGTTTACCATAATAGCTTGTTCATTAAACTCTTCGCCAGGACGGACGACTGATAATTCATTAGCTGTTTCTACTAAGCTATATTCTGCCATTTTAATTTCCTTTTTTTACTAATTAACGTGGATCACGGTAATCTTCCGAGATAGAAAAACCTGTGTTGAATTTATCCAATACATAATTGAAGATACCTTCTTTATAGATTACATTCTTCTCAAAAACAACGAATTTATCGTTATCGTAATATTGGACATTCATTTTAATACCCACTGCATTTTCTGCTTCTAATTCGTGGATATCTTTAATTACACCATCTACTGTAGTAACATAGACTTCAACATTCACACTCTCTAAATACTTTCTTAAGTATTCAGTAACACTTGTTTCTAGTTGTTCCCTAAGAGTAGAAATGTCTTCTATATTATTAGCTGCAATAGATTGATAGGTGGGTATGCTACCATAGTATAATGTAGATTGAGACGCTTCAGATGTAAAAAAATAAGCCAGTAATCGATCTAGTTTATTCTTTTCACCATATTGTAACCATCCTTCTTTATCCAAAGTAGGAACCAGTTTTATTTTTGGATTATTGCTTCTAGGTTTCATGATTTACCCTAAAAAATAAAAGTTATAGGAAGGCTACTACCACTATTACTAGTGGTAGTAGTCTGTATCAGATATTAAAGGTATGCACCATGTAAACTAGATGGATCTTCTTCACCCTCTGAAATCATGCCATAGAATCTATTCCAGTTATTACGCACCATAACTTTCTGATTCATTAAGAGTTCAGGAAGTTCATCTAATGCGTCATTGGAATAAATGACAAATTTCTCATCGTGTTCTTCACCATCGTAATTCTCATCAGCGTACTGAACCATACCATCCACCACTTGTTGATAATATGGATTGTCTTCACCTGTGAGTTTAGGGAATCTGTCTTCTTCAAATCCCCAACCTTCGATACGTCCACTACTATATTCTTTCTGGAAGTAAGGATTAGAGAGAACGTATCGTTGGTTATTACGAGATGCTGTCCTAAAGTCATCAATGCTAAACATTTGGTGGATACCATCGTCGAATACGCCACCACTATAACGCATATTGTTTTGAGCAATATTGATAGAACGAATAGCACTGTCGTTAAATCTTTGCTGTAGTTTATCTTGAAACCACGCTGCCCCTTCACCATATAGGTTAGTGATGTTATCAATTCTATTTTGAATAAAATTGACTGTATCCATGTTCATGGTACCGTACATATGTACACGAGCTGTATCTCTACCACCCAAGTGTAATCTAGCCATACTCATTCCTTTCTTTATGCTACAAATCTAGACATAAAGTCAGCTTGTGCTTTGGTTGGTTGTTGCTCATCGTGTAGCAATAACGTATTCGCTAAAGCCATTGCTGTTTGTTTAGAAATGGAAGTCACACCGTCTGCTTCGTAAACATTGATTAAATCACCTACTGAATACTTAGCGTCAAATGGTTCAAATGCTTTTGACATACGTTTATCCAGTACAGCTAAGAAAGTTTCTTGGTCACCATCAAAGTCACCATTATACCATGCTGCAATTTTACCAGAGGTTGAAGCAGACATATCACGCACATCTGTCTTAACACCTACTACTGGAGGAATACGTAATCGTACAATCGAACCATGTTTCAACGATGGGTTACGGTTAATGATAATAGTAATACCTACATTACCTTCGGAGTCTGTAGATTCACTAATCAACTCTAACATGATTTCATGTATCTTAGGGTGATAAACCTTTTGATACTTAGTCATGATTTCATTTACTCTAGCTGAAGATAAACCATACTTGTGGTATAGTTTGGCACGAATTTGTGGAGCAAACATACCCATAAACCCAATCCATGGTAAACGCACTTCTGAATAATGGTGTGGGCCATTGATGGCAGTTACTACAAAACGACCTGTAAAGTTAGAACGTGTAGCAATAACGTGTTTACGGATTTCACCTGGTTTAGAACCCAAGAACTTAGGGTTAATTTCCATAGATTGATATTCACTAAAATAGCTCAAGAACTTAGAAGCTCTGGCTAATTTGGTTTTAGTAGAAATACCACCACGGACATTATCCTCATTGTCAATACCTACCATTAAACGAATAGCTCGCAATAGTTTTGGTGTACTTGGGTCAATCCACTTTTTACCATTTGAGTTTTCAATAATGGTAACAGCTTTATTTGGGATTTGAATATATTGCTGCCAAACAATATCTCGATTTTCTTTGAAAAGTTTTAGTAATGCTTCACCAGATACTGAAGTCGTATCGGAACTGCGTCTAAATTCTTTTTCTGTTAAAAGTAAATGAATATAAGTATCGAAGTTATCGTAAAAGTGCTGATAATCTCGAACATTTAAACCTAATTCATCTAGTCTTTGTAACATCATCGAAATAGATTTGGTGAACTTTGTTACCTTTGGTTTATACGTAGGGTCAGTTAACCATTGCAATAAATTAAACTTATAGGTCGAACGTTCCAAATATGTTTGTAATTGAAACCACAACATTGGATTCATCAATGCAGGAACACCAATTGGCGCACGTACCCACATTTTATTATCTAAGTCGGTAGATACAACCTCTTCTGCGACCGAATCACATTTACTACATCGTACACCTTTGTAGATGTTCATTGAAAGTGCACCACACTGACAACTAGGGATATTGTCAAATGCTTCACCTACCTCCAACATCAATAAACTATTTACAATCGCTTTATCTCGGATAGTACGATTAGATAATTCATTGATTACGATTTTGGTGTGATGGGTTCTATTAAATAGCTCATCTGAACTAATGTATTTTAAATGTACACCCATTGAATTACCTCTCTTTAAATTCCTAGTTTCCTTATATAAAAGCAGTATAAACTACTCAAATATATCGAATCTTGAAAAATTATACAAAATAAAAATAAAATACTACCGAAGGGTTTTATCCCCTCGGCAGTATTTACTTCTATTTCAGAAGGTAATTAGTAGTTGTTACCACTAGCGTTTACGACATTACTCCAGCGTGCACCAAACAGAGAGCTACGTTGTGTGTTGCTTGAAGTTTGGTTAGACAGGATAGAACGACCCAAAGATTCAATCATTGCTGCGCCAATGTAGTTTGCAAACATGGTTTGACCGAAGTTAGCCACAGCGTTGCGGTTAATCAGACGTGGACCTACTTCCAACATACATTGATGTACAGCGCGAGCGTAGATGTTTTCAATTTCCAAACGTACACCGTAACCTACGATACGGGCGTGTGGCAACAGAGTACCTACGATTTCTTGTTGAATACCAATGCCTTGTTGTACTTCCAGTCGCACGTCAGATTGAGCACCTACCAATGCACGAGTGAATTCCAGGTTTTCTTTAATGCCGTTAACGTTATTGTCCAAGAACAAACGGTCAACGTCTTGCAGAGAACGCAATTCGTTAGTTTGTGCATTGTGGTATTGACCTACCAGGTAACGACGATTTGGCAGAGTAAACACCACACGACCAGTACCACCCAAAGAAGAGTAAACTTCTTTAAAGCGACCGCCGAACAAGTGGTTAGTTACAGCCAAGATTTTAGCATTTTCAGAATCAGGTTGTACTGCAACATGGTCTTCTTCAAACGCTGCGTTTACAAAGTCAGCCATCATCCATTCAGTAGGAGTACCCAAACCTACATCGATTGCAAATGATGTAGAATCCAAGAAGTAACGACCAATGATGTCCAAGTAATCATTTTCAGATACATTTGGGTCAGTGGCTGGAGTTGGGAATGGGGCGAACTCAGGCAGACGGAACATTTCAGAGGCTTCGTAACCCAAACCTGCGATTGAATGCTGCCAATCGTTAGGATGTTTCAGTGGGTTCAATGCTTCGTAGATGTACCAGTAGTCTGCAAATGTAGCGCCAATACCTACACCCAATGCGTAGATGATATTACCCAAAGATTGTGCGCGAGTTGGCATCAAGCTGGTAAATACATTTACTGGCAAGAAGATTTGCTCGTCAGTAGATTGAGCCAATTTCTTACGTGCCCATGGTGAGTCAACATGGGTAGTGTTGGCTGGGTTTACCATTACTACATCAGTGTAACCACAGATAGAGAATACTTCTTTAGCTACAGAGCCACCAACAAAACCTACATTGTTTTGTTGTACTTGACGAGAATTTACAACATGTTGCCAGTCAGCACGAACTGGGTTACCGTGGAAGTCTTTAATCACACCACCAAGCAGCTTGCGTTCTACTTCGAGGGTTTCTTTCTTGTTGTCGTATTCCAACAAGTTAATATCCTCAAGCTTACCTTGTGCTTCGTTAAATGCAGCGAATGCTTTCAGGGTACATGCGTTAATTGCATTCAGAAGAGCTGGTTGAATTTCTTTCTTGTCTTCGAAGTTTACGAAGTCAGTAAAGATTGGGCAACCGCCTGCGAATACAACATCATTAGTACCCAAGCAATCACGAGCAGCTTGCAACAAGAATTGTACAATGTTGTCAGCTTCGAAGATTTGAGATGGGAATGTATTGATTGTGTACGCACGTTGGCCTGGTGCATTTTGAGTGGTTTCAGTAGTCAGAGTAGAATCTGATGTACAGATTACCAGTGCATAAACGCCATGAGGGCCTTTCAGTTCTGTGTCACGGGTAGTAACCAAGAGGATGTCCATACCAAGGTCATGGTTGTTTCGGTCGAGTGGGTAGAAACCCAGTTCCAGTCGGTTAGATTGGGTGCTCTCTTTGATGATGGTTTTCATTTGTTCAACCATCTTCATCAAGCCATCGTTTACGACGGTGAAGGTAGAACCGAACAAGCCCTCTTGAGAAGCAAAGGTGAAACCAGTGCGTTTAGGTTGGCTTTGTGTGTTGGTAGTGTTACCAGAGTTGCTGTTACCAGCGATTTTGCCGATGTCTTCCATGCTATTAACGGAAGGTTGTTGTGGTTGGCGTTTGTCATTAATTGCCATTTTGATTTCCTTTTCAAAGAATGTTAAATTAAGCTTAATTAAACACGGCTGTATTAGCCTTGTTTGTAATATGTAATATTGACATCAATACTACCTACTACACTTTAATGATATATTACCATAATTTTTTTAAATACATTAAAAATTAATGTTTTTTCATGTATCTAATAAAATAGATATTATATCTCTTAGGGTCGATACTCTCATGAGTATCTAATTCGTACATATTCATATATAGGTATATACAAGTTTTATCTCAGTATAATAAATAATAAAATGTTATGATGATACTTTTATTCTATTACCTATTTAAATAAGAAAGACTATAAATATGTTTAATCTAGTCGGATTTCCTACACGGTTTCGTAAAGAAGATGTGTGGCACCTAAAATTCGCTAATCGAGTTATTGATAACCGACTAGCTAAAGCCATTAACTGGTATCGTAATAACTATTATTACGTAGGTGGTTACCATATTCTTCACCGTATTATTGAATCATTTGCCATGCCTAAAAACATACCAGATAAATTCGTATCTGCCTATGTTTATAATAACGATAAGGCATGGTATCATGCAAATGCATTAGGTTTATCTTCAGACCGAAGTATTGGTAAATTACACTATGGTAACTTCTACGGTCCCACTACTACAGAAATCATTACACAAGTAGATAACTATTGGGATTGGGAATATGTAAAAGAAAACTGGCAAGACTTAGTGCCTGTTACTGTTTTACGTCATGACCAAAACCACATTAGTTATAACCTAATGACCAGTAAGAACTATGTAGATAGACCTGGATTTGCTATTATTCAAATTGACATCAATTTATTGCATTTACAGTATGCTGCGTGGTTAAGACACCATAGAGAAATAAAGTTGGTTAATCCTGACCATAAATTACCTAATACAGGATATTTCTTAGGAATGTGTGTTTTACCTAATATGTTACCTAGCCACATTAACCAAGTAATTATCAATAAGAATATCTTATTGACTGATGACTCTATGGCTAAGACTATTGATTATGCTGGTACTTCTTTTTACATAAACAATAATAGTAAAGAGTTAGATAAAGATATTGAAGATATTTGGATGATGGCTAGAAAGGGTAATTATCCTATTGAGAAGATAGCTGCTAATATTCATGGTGTAGGTGACATAAGAGCATTAGAGTTTATGGATACACCTAAGATATTGTTAACCAGACAAAATAAATGGATATATGTATTGGCTATGACTAGATTCTTAAAGCATTGTCTATTAACACCTGCTATTCCTGATAAGAATGTCAATAGCGGTTATTTAACACGCTTAAGACAGGAATTGATTTCTCTTAATGGAGGACGTGTATTTAAGGATAGTAGGATTTCTGATTTACATGATTTATATGTTGAAGAAATTGAATGGTTATTTAAACTATAAAAAATAAGATATAGATAAGTATACTCTACTCTACCTATTAAGGTAGAGTAGAGATATATTTACTTACTTTCTTTAAGTTTATAATCTTTATCGATTGAATGAATGGCTTTATTCACTATATCAGAATCAATAGCGTGTCCTACAGCTTCTGAAGCAACCATAGCGTACATGGTTTCTTTATTTGGAATAACGATATTGAGAAGAATAGTGAATACTACAAATCCACCTAATACACCCCAAAATTTCTTATTTAGGTTTTTCCAAAACTCATTGATTTCTTCTTTATTAAGATATTCGTTTTCTTTAACATATCCGTTTTTATCGATGTAAATAAAGTATAATACCTTAACAGCAAATGCTATAGCAATAGCTACAGTAATACCACCAAATACTTCACGTATTCTATTTACTACATAGATCTGCTAGGTATACACCCCAGAATATACTATTCATTTTGATTTCCTATTAGTAATAATCAGAGATTAGTTTAGTTACATTCTTATCCAAGAAGAACATACCTACTGCTTCTAATGCGATATAGTAAGGGCTACAAATATTTGCTACCAATTCTCGCTTAGCTACATAAGGGATAATCTCTTTTGGAATAGATTTACCAACAAATACTTCATACGGGATATTGATGGTACCTAATACATCTTTACCACGTCTTTCCATATTCTTCCTAATCTTATCTGCTAATTCTTGATTTTCAAATGAGTCTAAGAACTCTTTCATTTTAGTCTTATTGTTAATACTTAGTTTTACATCAAATGCACTATAAGGTGGAGGTGCTGTAAAACCGTAATAATGACCAAATGTTTCATTCCAGAAGGTATAGTGAGCATAAGGTGAATTCTCACCATCATTCTTATATGCTTCCTCATCTTTAATCTGTTTAGACCGATAATATTCTACATCACCTTGGTCTACGATTCTGAAAATCTTTCTTTCTTCATCAGCAATTTCTTTAAGAATGGTGGTTAATTTAACAGAATAATTGTCTAGCTTTCTCTCTGCTCTCTCTTTAATACTATAAAGACGAAGCATAATATCTTCAGCATGGTTAATAATTTCTTGAGGTGAGTTAGAGTTCTTTAAGTGAACACCTTTCTTCTCAATAGAAATCTTACTATATACGTTGCCTTCTTGATAGTTAATCGAAGCAATATAGTGTTTGGTTTTACCCATGGAAGCGAATGTATCAAAACTAAACTCATTCTTCATGGAGATTAAAGACCATTTCTTCTTAGAGACACCTAAGTTAAAAGACATAATAGCCAAATGGTGTTTTAAAGTAGCATCTACTAAACCTACGATATTTGCAAATACAGGGAAACGTAAGGTTTCGTCATTGGTTTCATCTACAATCCAGTTTGTCCAACCTTGTGTGGTAAACATAGAGGAGTCTGTATCTGACATCAATACTACTTTCCTTAAGCTATTTGGGAACATAGCAAGAGATGGTGGGATATGGTTACTTCTTAAGAATGTCGTAATATAATCACTGTATAATTCAAAAGTTTGGTAGATATTAACAATACAGCTACTGATTTTTAAAATAGTATCTGTATCTACGTATTGGTCTTCTTTCAAACCTTTTACTAAATCAGCATTAATCTGGATACCAATATTACGAATAGATTCTTTTGCTTTACTAAAGATGGTTTTAGCATCAGCAATAGTCATGTCAGAATCAGGTACTTTATTGGTCGCTAAACGAATAATAAACTTTTTCATGAATTCTGGATTATATTTACGCATTAAATACATGTCGTAAGTAAATGCAATAGAAGCTCTTTGTTCTCGATTACATTTCTTTAAGAATTCTAAGATAATTTGTTCTTTTTCAGACCATCTCCAATATAGACGTGTAGAGTTTAATACGTCTTCAAATAACTCTTCAGCTGTTGGGACATAAAGGTTATTATCATTAAGAAACTTCTCAATCTTATCTTCATTAATTCGATAAGTTAGTACACAAAGGTTATTAATGGTAATGTCTGGATTATGGTAATGGCGATTACCACCCAATAGCTTCTCATTGTTAGCGTTAGCATAGCCTGAAGTCATCCGACAAGTAGAAGTAAGGATAGGGTGCATAGAGGCCATGTAGATAGGCGTAGAGACGATAGAAGAGGCACCAGAGATGGAGTTAATAGAACGTTTAATATTGTTCTGTCCGTTATTAGCAAATGCTTCACCTACTTTATCACCTTCTTGTTTCTTTTGAAACTGGAGTTTCTTTAATTTTTTACGCTTAGGGATTTGGTGGTCTACATATTCCGAAATATAAGATAATTTTTTATCTTGACTAACAAATGTCGTAAATGTAGCTGTTAATATCTCACTCTCTTTTAAAGTAGAGTTAATATAAGTTAATAAACTAGTTCTGTCTTTAACTCGGTCACCATATTCATCTTTACGAACATAAGTTACCATTGGGTTTCTAATAGGATATTTACCTTCTTTACCAATGGTTTTCTTAACAAATGTTTCTGCTTCTTCTATAGAGATATCTTCCATGATGTGTAAGAATTGAGCTTGTTGCTCGATATACTGACCAATTGGGTCAATATCTCGTTTATATTCATCTACTGGAAGAATGAATAAATCTCTATCAAAATCTATATTTATTCTATCTAGATAAGACATAGTTAGAACTCCTGTTAATATTAATCACTATCAAAAAAGATAAGATACCAATAATATTTACTATACACCAACCATAAGGTCGGCGTATAGTAAGTTAGTTTAGATTAAGTATCAGAGTTTATCTTTAGGGTTTACTGTTGATGCTGGTTTACCATCACGGCGAGCTTCTTCACCAGTTACAGCATCGCCATCACCTGCACGACCTGGTACAGCATTTACTGGAGGTACAAAGTTAGCACGGGCTGCACCAGGTTCACCAGTTTCTTCTTTACCAGCTTTACCATCAGCTTTTTCTTCTTTAGCTGGTGGTAATTCACCACGATACATTGCTTTACGGTTTTTCACCAATTGGTCATTGTGTTCGTCTTTAGGCAAAGTCTCATCGTTGTAAACAACTTTCAGACCAGCAATCAAAGTAGAATCAGATTCCAAAGGTTTCTCAGTAGGTTCTAGCTCGATAGGGAGCTTAGGGAATTTTTTAGACATTATAATATCCTTTTTTTCAATTTAAAGATTAACATTAATCGAGTATCCATCGACCTCATAAAAACATAATAAACTATTTCCCTCTAGAGTAGGATATCCTACTCTAGAGGTACTATAGCTTTTCTTTTCATCAACTTCTCTTAAAAGGAAACCAAAACGATTCAACGAATACCGTCCCTATTTTAATTCGTTGATTGAGGTGGTCGTTAGGTCATTATCCACCTATGGAAATTTTCGGTACTTGTATTCGCTTCCATGTGTAGCCTAATTCCAGCGGAGAGTGAACGAGGAGTGGCCGGATGTGACTAGTTATAGAATTTCTATCTATCGTAGAACTTTGTTTAGAAGTGTACCGAGGGATTACCCTTACAATAGATATTCAGCCTTATTGTTTCTTCAACTATCAAAGGCAAACGAATAAAATCAACTTTAAATAAACAAACTAGGAAAATACGAACGAAGCAATTAGTCTTAAAAATCACTTTATTCATATATAGTGTAAATTAACGTTCTGATAATACGATTGAAATATCAGTATATCCTTGCATGGTTAATGCCTTACGAATAATTTCAACGTCATTATTAGATACACCATTAATAGTCACTGTAATCTTATTAGGAGACGTTTCTTGAATAGTAGAACGATTAATCCAATCCATTGCATAGATTGTTTCTTTACCGTCTACACTCACTAGCTTGACATAAGTCATGTCAAATGGATTATTATTATAACCTGGTGGTAGGTGTGGTTTCATTCTTTCATGGAATGACTTAATGTCTAGACCTGAAGAAATGGCTGTTTGTGCATTCATTACTGCTAGACACTCTACGTTAATTAAGCGAGTACCTAATACTTCTGGTGAATAGGTATCAAATGAATATACTTTACCTACTTCTAGTTGTCGAATAGTCTTCGTTGGATTTGCTGTATTTGTCATGATTTTATATCCATGGGTTATATTTAATTAAAGTAATTGAAAATTGATCCCAGTTACGAATGCGATAACACATTATTAACTGGCCATTAATTTCAATATAGAGCTTTTCATTAATAATGGTGTTAATAATGGTAATAAAAATATTGACACTGATTTCTTTCAATGTTTCTACTTCACCGCTGTTTTTACTAAATTCAAACATTTTATCGTAAGGTGTTTCTCGTATTACTTTATAAATGTTTTCTTTATTGTAGAAATATTGAAAAGGAAAGCTATTAAGTAGAGTATTAAAATACATCATGTAATCAAAAAACTCTTGAACATTAAATCTGATTTGCTGATTTATCATTCTAAAGCATTTTAAAATAGCATTCCCATCAGTTAGGATAAACTCATCGGGTAAATTAATAAATCTATCTACTATTTCACTTTCGAGTTTTTGGTTCCTTTTTTCAATTTCACTGTTAATTAATTTGCCAAGATTATTTCTTCTAAAGCTTCTAAAGTGATTGATGTCGTAGGTTCGATTACTCATGGATTATCTCTAGTATAGTTAAGTCAAACACTGATACGACTTTATTATCTTCTAGATAACTGCTTCGATAATGGCTCTTTTCTAAATATTCAAATAAACAACTAACAATATCTATTAAACAAGATTTTATTCGTAGGTAAGCAGATGATACTATTGGTGTGTTTTGATAAAGAGGTAAACTTACTGAGAATGCTTCTGTAAACAAAATAACTTCAGCAATTTCTGCAGCGATTTGTTTAATATCTAAATCTTCATGTAATTTAGAAATTGCTTGACGAATAATGAAATCAATAACAGCCAGTTTGCTAATAGATTCTTGTACAATGTTTTCAACAATATTGCACACTGTATCTAGACTATCTGGAATTTCTACTTTATTGATTTTAAAACTTCCTAATGACATAATGGTTTACCTCTTAGAATGAATAAAAGTTAAGTTGGTTAAGTTGTGTTCAAGTAACTGATTCGCATAGTCGGGATTAAATCTTTCTCATTTGACGAAATAGAAGCAAAGAACTTTGTCTTATCGTCAAAAATTACTTGGTTAAAAATAGGTGTAGTTACGCCAATTAAAATATCTACAGCCGTATCGATTTCAGATAATGATAAACCCATATTGGCCAGTATATCTGCAAAGTCAGTATAAGCATCATTATCTTTATCTAAAAAAACTTCATCGAATAATCTAGGTACAAACTCTCTAATTAAACTATCTAAAGATTCGTACCCTAATTCTCTTAAAAAAAAAGAACCTTGCTTAAGTTCTCTATTAGAAAGAACGCGGTGTAAGTGTAAGTATAAGTCCATTACAGAGACGTCTACTACACCTACTACCGTATTCTTTTCAAATGAATCCAGATAAGGGATATCGGTTTTCATTTCCTTCTCGTTTTGAAATAGTTACATTAAAGTTAAAAGTAAGCTCTCGTATTTAACTAAGCATTCTTTCTTTGTCATCTCTAAATAACTATCCAAAATATTTAAAGTAATCGGTTGTGGCATGGCTGAAATCATACTGGTATTAGAAGCATTAAATGAATCATCTTGACAAACACTGGTTGCTCTGTCTACATTCATCATCTTCATGAGTTCCCATTCCACAATACGGAAGTCACCGTAATTAATTACCAAAAGATATCCACGATAGTGCATACACTGGCACAATAAACGTGGTGTCTTATCTTTAAGAATGGCGACGAAATCATTAATGTCATCAATAACTTCCATAAGTAATCTATATACAGGATGTGTATTTAAACCAACTGGAATATTTAGACTAGAAATGATTTCTTTGACTTTAGAGAATTCAGCCATTACAGGTTGGAAATATTCTCGAATAATGTCTGTAATTAAACGATACTTGTTTGTCCCACCATATTGTTCTGGTAGATGGGATGTTGTAACATGTTGACAAATCTTATTGATAATAGAAATACTACAATACCGATGGTTTGTAGCAATCGTAATATTACGGTTGTCTTTTTTACGATGAATCAACTTATCTTTAATTCTACCATCAGTCAATTGGTAGACATTATTACGATAGAATTGATTAATCGTTTGTTCATTTTGTTCAAAGACAACGACTTCATTATCTGATTCTAAATAATAAGATTTGCCTTCTTCTATTAGTTTCTCACCTGTAATAGGATTATAGAAACCATATCCGCCATATGCTGTTTCACTGTGGATTTCATTACCATGATTAATCAGTAAAATATCCAATGCATCTAGGATATGGGAAATGTTGTGTACTGAAACAGTAGGACTAACATCAATGTAATGCCCATTTTCTTCCAGTAATTGTTTTTCAAAATCCATTGTTCTCTCGCTTAGTGAGCAAATATAATACTAAGATAGATTGGGTCTATCACGAAGGTAATAGGAATAACCAATCCGTTTTTATCGATGTTTCTTTCATCTAAGAAATACGTAGATGTATCAGACATTTCGTAAGCAGCATTTAATGCTTTGATGGTTTCTGGAAATACTTCTTCAAGAGTATTGGTGAGTGCCAATTCTTCTAAACCACCTAATGTAACTTTATAGCTGATTTCATCTTTTTCATCTTCTTGATAATGCTTAATCTCATCCATTAGTTTATTGGCATTAAGTGGATATCGACCTAAGTTATTAAATACCCACATTTGGCGGTATTTAGTTAACCAATAACCAACAATCATTTCCAAAACTTTAAGATAATTCCACCGACTAAGATAGATATCTAGTTTCAATAATTCTTCATGGTAAACATGATTAATACCCAGATTAGTAAACCAATTAACAGAAGTTAGTTTATATTGGTGGTCTTTAATATTAGAAGCAATAGCCGCAATGACTTCACTCCTTCTTGTTTGTTTAGGTTCGGTATTAAGACCAGCTTTTACCAAATCTTCTTCAAATCCCTCTGGATAATCTAGTAACACAGTAGCATATTGCATAATGCGTTTGACTTCTTCCAATGGATTTGGCCATTTAATAATTTCTTGGGAGGGTAAAATATCGGACATTCTATTTCCTTTTTATAAATAATTACTCTTCATAATTTTCTTTTCCCGTAAATATTTCTACGAAAAAACCGTCTTCAAGTTAATAATATATACGAGAATAAAAATAGAGTAACGTATGAATATTACACAGTTTTATAAGGAGTTTGTGATGAGTATGTTATCACTTTCAATTAACAATATCTATAATGAAATACCTGATGAGATTATCGAAGAGGCATTTGTCATTCCTTTTCGTAAAAATAGATTTGCACCTGTTAGTGCAGATGCAATGATTATACAGGAAGTTATCAATAAACGAGTTATGCCTGACTTGAATATTGAGTATGCTACCAAACTTAATGTCCCTATGCGTGACTGTAAAGTAGAAATGGTAACACCTACTGATTGGATTGTTACTGTTCCTGATGAAGTAACCAATAATCGAAAAATTATTACTGTTTTGGGTGTTAACCTATTAGACTTATATACTGAAACAGGCGGCATTGGTACCGGTGGTTTAAGTATGCCTACTTCTAGTGGTGGTGCTATCTTAACAGGTGCACAAAAGATGGCAAATGCTACAGGTGGTTTACCTTTGAATTACGAAGTTAAAGTAGACATGATTTCAGGTAACTCTTTTAGAATCAGACGTACCAGTTATATTACTACAAACTGTTATATTGAGTTAATTATTGAAAATGACCCTCAGTTAAATAATATCCCTATTACTGCTGCTGACTATATTAAGAAATTAGTATTGTTAGCTACTAAGGCTTATATTTACCGTAAGTTAAAAATCAGAATTGGTCAAGCTAAACTAGACGGTGGTGCAGAACTAGGTGAATTTATGCAATTTATTGATAGCTATGCTGACGCTAATGAATTGTATTTGGAAGAATTAAAATATGCCTCTCGTATCCAGTGGTTGGGTAATGAGGAAATGAAATATGACTTCATGCAAATGTTAGTCCCTAATAATATTTAAAAGGAATTAGAAATGTCCATTCATGTATTTGGTAAAATGAAATATATTGGTGATTTGAGTTTAGAAAGCATTAACTCCGATATTGAAAAAAATAATTACGATGTACCTGTCTACGGTGATTTTGCAACATCTGTGGCTAAGAAGCTAAATGACATGTATGCAAAAGACGGTAAAGAGGAAATGGTAGAATCATTAGGTCGTGATTTAGATGGTAGTTCTGCTGATTTTAACTATAAACTAGGTCGCAATGATGTAGTTACTGGTATTGCTGATACACCTGCTGTTGTACAAGATACACATTTGTCTGTTGAGAGTGTCAATCCAATGGGTATCGGTATTTACAACATTATCCACGAAGTAGCTGGTTTAGCTAAAGGTGTACCACATCCTATTATCTTTACCATGGAACACCATTTGGTAAAAGATGAAGATGTAGAATTAATTAAAGACTTGATTGTACGTGGTAATAAACATGTTATTTTAATTCTGTTTATCCATGGTAATCTTGGTGTAGACCAAGTGAAGATTAATGCACCTGCTCTTTACGAACTTATGGAATCTACCAACCATCTAACTGTATTCTTAACTTACAAAGTAGATAAAAAATAAAAGATTAAAAGATAGCTATAGTAGAGAGGTTATCCTCTCTACTATAGTGTCTATCAATTAACATACTTTTTATCTTTTCCGTTATATAGTTTATCTTTAACGTATGTTTGCCAGTGTACAATTTCAAAATCAATGAATGTTTGATTATACAGTTTATATCCTGGATTATCTATACATTCTTCATCTGAAACTTCAGGTACGTTAAGATAGTTGTCTATAACTACATTGTGTTCTTCATTTTCTTCACATATCCACTGAACAGGTTCTTGTGGTAACATGTAGAAGTACGTACTAGACGCTGTTGCTAACAATGATTTATCGTAAGATAATGGTAAAGTAAGGAATACAAAGCCATATCTTGTATTACGTTCCTCGTCTTTAACAACGACTACACGTCTACAAAAGTCTAAGACTTTTAATTCCTTACCATTACTGTACTCTTCAGATAGGTGATAGAAATTGGATTTAACAGAATGCATCCATCTAGCATACGTTATATTGACGTGTTCTGTTTTCCAATTAATGGTTTCACCACCTGATAACTTGTTTAACAATGTATCTATTGTTTGTTTTTCAAATGAAAACAACGTGCGTGAATAAGCTATAGACATCATTCCTAGTGGGAAGTAATACTTAGTAATATTAAGCTTACCTTCATTTTCGTAGTCTATCACTCGAACATCTTTTCCTCTTTTGGTAAAAGCTTCAAGTGATTCGACCATTACGTTTTCAATATCGATAAGATGTCTATCTAGTTTGATGACTTCTTCTACATTTTGGTTTTCACTAGATGTAAAAGTGTATTTCTCCGTTATATTCATCATAAGCACCTTATAAGATGTATTCTGAAATTGAAGAAATCGATACCTTATTCAACAATCGTTTCATTTTATTACCTAAGCGTTTACCACATTTGCTGGTAATAAACTCAATTGATTCTTTGGTAAGATAACAATTACTAAAACAATGATTGATTGCTTCTTTAAATGCTAGGTTTACCTCACGTTGTCCCAATGGTGAATCCAAGCCCTCAGCTACACAGTAAACACTGATAGAGGAAATAATAATCAAGAGATTTTCTTCATCTTCATTCAGTGGTTTCTTACGTGCGTTAAGATTATTAATCTCACGGTCAAGGGTTTCATTCAAAAGACCTTGGAAGATATCCAGAATCTTAGAATCTTGCCAAGAAGAGGAACTGGATTCTTCTTTCAAGAAAATGCGGATAATAAACAAAGTAGAAACTACCCAGTCTTTGGTAGTTACTTTGATTTTATCATCGCTAATTAATTCTGAGTAATCTGTATCTAACAAAAAAGTAGGAAGATATTCCTTATTTTTGTATTCTTCTACAAATTTACTGAATCGATTGGACAACTCATCTAATCGGTTATGGTATAATACGTAAAATGACGTATTCATCACTTTAATAATATCGGTGATGACACTATTTTCAATATAGATGTCTCGATAAAGTGTATCACTGGTTTTAGCAATGTACTCTTTAAACAAAGACATTAACTCTTGCTGCTTATTCATGTTTGGTTTCCTTTTATAAAAAAGAGAGGATTACCTGAATTAATCTAAATTAATTCAGGCGACTTAGGTGTAAACACCGTAAGTTACTCCTCTCTTTTAATCAAGATTTAGATTCTTCCAACTCTTCAATAGCTTTAAGAAGAGAAGCAAGTTTGTCTTTAATCTTTTCTAACTTAGTCACCTTAGCTTCGGTTTTAGCCAATTTAACAGATTGAGTATCAAACTGGTTTTTGGTTTGAGTGAGAAGGAAATTTAATTTAACATTTTCTTCTTGCAACTCATTCACTTTGTCATTGACATCGGTTTTTGATTTGTAAATTGGATTTACAATTTCAGCTTCTGGGAGTACAGAACTGATGTTAACACCAATTACGCTACAAACAGCGTATGCGATATCAAGTACAACAACTGCATCGTTACCACTTTCCGCTTTCTTGTTCATTTTTAATACATTGAACAAGTAGTGTGGAAGAACACCCATTTCACGTGCAACTTTAGCTATTGTATAACCTTTATCGTAAATCAAATTACGCAGGTTAATGCGAAGCTCATTGTTGTATTTACGGAACTTAGAAGTATCCGTTTTGAATGAACGTGGTTTACGTTGCTTTTTAGGTTTAGTTTCAACCTTAGGAGTTTCTACTGGTTTTGCTTTCACTTCTGCTTTAACAGGAGTTTTAGTAGCCTTAACAGGAGTAGCTACAGGTTTTGTTTCTGGTTTTACTGCTTTTGGTTTAGCAGTACGTGGTGTACGAGTCTGTTTCGCCACGGGTGTTTTAGCAGCTGGTTTAGTAGTTACTTTAGCTGTTGATTTAGGGGTAGTTTTAGGTTTAGCTACAGATTCTTTTTTACCTTTAGATACAGCAGCTACAGTAGATTTAGTGAGTTTAGCCATTTTAAAGTTTCCTTTATATAAGAATGCAAACATTTTAATTAAAAAATATTCTAGGTAGGGTTTGCTTCCTACCTAGAATACAAGACAGATAAGTAATGATTACTTACCCAGTTTCTCTTCACCTTGGGCATACAGATGATCGCGAACTGCTGCCAGGTTAGCTGAAGAGCGAGCTTTTACAGAACCTACTTCCAGCTTGGTATCAAGACGACCATGTTTGGTAACAGGTTCAGCTTTCTCACCATTACGTGGAATAGGTGTGATTTCATAATCACGTGACACAGTATGTTTCACTTTCACTTGTTTGGTTACACCGAATTCAGCAGTCAGTGCATCCAGAGACTTATCTTTCTTCATCTCTTTGATACCAGCTTCACCGGTAGCCAAACCGGTACCTGCTGTAAACAGACTCAAGGCGGTGAAGGTATTCTTGATTTGTTTTTCATCCAAACCAAGTTTTTCTTCTTCATTGATTACTGCCAGTGCACTTTCCATTGCATTGCCAGTGGTTTTCAATGTGCGAGTCTCTGCGTCGAATGAGAGGTGTTTTTCCGCTACTACGTCAGCGATTTTCTTTACAGTTTCATTAATAGCCATTTTAAGGTTTCCTTTTTAAAGATTAAGTTTAAATAAAATACTGAAGGAAACAGGATTAGTCTCCTTCAGTAAAATAGTATAGGTTTGAAAATATTTTATCTACTGCTCGATGGTTTAAAAGACATGTTTAATAAAGCTCTTTTTACCATTTTCGTCAAAGACATAATCCAAGAAGTTATGGTTGTACTCCATATAGAGTTGATTATTGACTTCAACCACATTACTAAAGCTAATGGTATCTTCCAGAATACAATAGTGTAATGGGTTTTTAGTAGCGTCAATAAATGCTTGTGCTTCTTCACGTGTTTTAAATGCAATCACATAGAGAGAATCAAAACTTGGGATATCTTTGTTAGCACGAATCACATTACTGTTATCAATACCATATTTTACAGCAGTTACTGGATTAATGGTATAGACACAATACAGACTGGTATCGAGTTGGATATCAGAAGGTTTAGTATTGTGTAATTCCGCTGCCGGTATAGATTCCAAATAAAGGTCGGTTAAAATACTACCACCAAAACCTACATATTCTTCATGTAACGAATCGTAGAAACGATACAGCAAGTTTTCTTTGATATCTGTTAACTTAGTGCCTGGTTTCAAGAGTGGTAACATACGAATCAAATCAATGATTTTATCACTGTTTTGTTCTACCAAATATTCAATCAGACAACTATGGTGAAGAGGTTCAAGAATACCTGATACAATATCGTGTGTCATTCCAATATATGGGACAATTTCTTTAACGTATGGTTGGATAATATAGAATACATTACCACCACCTACTGGGTTAAGAATTTCAGATTTAACCAAACCTTTTTCTTTTGGAAGCATTTTATAGACATGCTCCGTAACTCTACTAAATGCATCTGAAAAGTTACCTGGATTCATCTTGACAATATCATTACCTTCTGTATCGGTTACTTCAACGACAAACACATCGTAGTCGGTATGAGTGTCATGTTTGACACTGGATTTAAGAGATAGTTTCTTAGCGACTTTGGCAGTCACATTACCTTCTGTAAATGAAACATCTTCTAAATCTTCACCTTCTAGATTTTCCATACCTACAGTGATGTAATTATCGCCACTTGGGAAATGACGCAAACTATCTGCTTCAACAGAGAAGATTTTAATTTCGTCGTTATACCAATAATTAGATTCCAATGTATCGATGTCTACTGGTACAATTGCCCAATTGGGTTGAATCACTTCACCAGAAGCATTAACTTTTTCCATTAATTTCTGGAGATATTTGATAATACCAAAAGCATAATTGATGTCAGTATACAAAGACACCATGCCAGTATATTCAACCAAGTCGATATCTTCTGCTTTACGCGTTGGATAGAAATCATAATCACCTTCTTTAAATGTGTAGTCTGTTAAATCGTATTTAATGGGTTCCCATTCACCTTTGTCATTGGTTAAGAAAATAGCATAAGCCAATGGGTGTGCAGATTTATAATCTACTGGACGGTCATACGTTTTTTGGTCACGGAAGAGCGCTACTGGACGCAATGTTTTCGCATCAGCCAAATAATAGCTACTACGATCTTCTGAAAGCAAAGTAGTATAACCACTATCACTTACTACTTTGAATACTTTCTTCAAAATAGCATCAATAAACACATTTGGTTGATAGAGAGCATAAAGTTCTTTATACTTGTCTTTCAACTCTGTATCCTTAGGGTTGGCAATAGCCGCGTTGATAGCACTGAAGATTGTAGAAATATCTACTTTAGCCACATCTTTATTTGTTTCTGTCAAATGTCGGATGTTCTCTTCGTAGGTTTTATTAACACCAGAGTTTTCAATGATATCTGTAGTAATGTTATCTACGATTTCATTGAAAAGTTTTTCATGAACTGGGTTAGGTGTTACTTTGAGTTGTTTTTGTTTATTTCCGTATTGCTCGATTTGTTTCATTTTAGATGGGTTAATTTGTTTCATTTTGAATTTCCTTTATTTAAAAAATAAGATTAAGATTACCCTATGGTTTTTCCATAGGGTAATCAGATAGCTAAATTACTTTTTGTTTTTGGTGTATTGGTCGAAAAACTTTTTGTATTTCTCGTAGTTGGTTGATACTTTATAAATACCAATACATGCGAGAAATGAGAAGATGATGAGGGCAATAACGATTGCAAAAATCAGTTTAATCATTTTTAATTTCCTTTATAAAAAGTTAATAAATAAGGTAGAAAGATTCGACTCTTTCATGTGAATAGTATAGATTTGAAAATATTTTAAAAAGTTATGAATGACTAATTTATTTTACTATTTAATACATTTAACATAAAGGACAGAAAATGGATAAACATGTAAAAGATGTATTTAATGATTTGTGCGGGGAATTGTCCTTCGATAACAAATTAGGTGATAAAATTATTCGTTACATGAATAGTTTTATTTCCAAGAATGTAGAACATGCTTCTTTCTTTGGTGGTAATTTAACAGGTGTTTATGTGGTTAAATTTACTAATTCAGACCGCAGTATTTGGTTTGATGAAATTCTTAATATTAACGAAGAAGAACTCTTACCTAGACTCAATGAGATTATTAATCCAGTTTACTACGTAGTAGCGGGTGATGCATTTAATCTGAGTTGTGTCTGGTTAAGCCATATGTTCTACAAATCTTCTAAAATCAATGAAAAGCGTAAAAATGAGATAATGTCGGCTATTTATAATGTCTTACAATTTCGTTTTATCACTTCTCGTCTACAGAGACACTGGCCTTATCCTTGCTCTAAAGAAGTTGCCGAAGCAACATTAGCTGCGATGAGTAATAAATATGCCATTAAACAAAAGGGTACTTGGATAAAAGTAGTACAAGACAGAAGTGACGATATTATTGACATGAAACACTCTATTCATCGACTAACGATTCAACGAATGGAACACGATATTCGTAATACGGGTGAATCAGTAGGTTATTTGTTAACAGATACACAAGGTCGGAATAAGGCATTACTTAAAAACATTTACGGTTTACAAAAACAAGTCCAAGAGTCTGGGATGAGGGTGAACAGTACTTCTTCTACATTTATCGAGATGGATGGTGAAGCTGTTCTTAAGGATAAGGCAAATGCTTTGGAAACTTATCGTAATTACCTAGCTGGTGTTATACCTGATAAACCGAGTTTTATTAAACTGGATTTGATTTCTATTATTGAAAGTTCTAATAAGACAATGCCTGTTTCTATGTTCAGAAGTACACTAAGTTGGATTAGTGATTCGTATGGTAAAGGTGATAAAGGTAAATTAGAGATTGATGAAGTGGTTAATAAAATCATGACACATCTATTAACTTACTTAAACCAAAATAGAAATGCGATGAAAAATAAATCTGACATTAGTGGTTTAATCAGTAAAATGAAAGGTGTTTATACATCTTCTCGTAGTACTGATGAGTTGTTATTATCCATCCGTGATGATGTGGAAGATATCGTTAAGAAAGCGACTAAGATTAAATCTGGTCCATCAATAGCAGCCACACGCACAGGGGTAATGTTATATATAGTACTGAGAGCCTTTACAATGCGTTATTATTCCAGCTAAGGGAACACATTCGAAAGGCGAATTATGTGTCTAATAGAAAAACTACTCTCGAAAAGTTTTAGTATAATGGATTATTTCTCTGGTAATAAAATATACTCAGAGGTAGATGAGCCTAATTGTGAAACCAATGTAAGAATTATTAATTACGAAGGTTTTCCTTTAGAGATCCATGTTACTAAGAAACATTTTGTATTAGAGAGAACTGGTTGGTGGTTCTTTAAAAAGAAACATCTTATTCTTTATAGAGTTGATTGTGTTAAATCTTGGGATTTACCTATTACTTCTACTGTCTTAAAACAACCTGTCTATATACCTCGTTTGTTATCAAGACTATTAGGTGAAGAAAAACAAATTAATGCGGTAATTTCAGCTTATTTAGATATTCAAATAACCAGAATCAAAAACAATAAATAAAAAAATAATAATACTATCGGGGTCAACACCTCGATAGTATTATTCCTATTTTATACGTAAATACGACGATTTGGTTATATTTTTGAAATGTGCTTTTATACTTAAAGGATAATATCATGATATTATTTTTACAAGACTGGATTAAATATCCTAATGCTATTGTCCATACTTCGACTAAAAACCAGTCGTTTATTGATTTAGCAAACATTTATAAAAAGATGGGGATTAAGAACTACTACTTCCATTTACAATTACACGATAGACGTTTAGAGTTTGTAGACCCCTACGATCCTAATTTAACACAAGAACAAAAGATTTGGATTGCTGCTGAATGTGCGATTAATCCATTTTATTATTTTAGAGAAATTGCGCCTACTCCTGAAGGTAATATTAAAAATAGATTTAGGGCTAATAGGGCGAATATCTCTTTATTTTGGTCATTCTTTAATAACTGTCAATATCTATTAATTCAACCACGTCAGACTGGTAAGTCTTATTCGACAGACGTACTCATGACTTATCTTCTAAACTTCAGTACTGGTTTACGTATGTTACTGTATACAAAAGATAGACCTCTGGCTGTTAAGAACGTGATTCGTTTACGTAAGCTATTTGAGCGTATGCCTAAATGGTTAAACCGAATGACTAAAAAAGACAGTAATAACCAAGAAACCATTACTGTATTAGATAGACGTAATTACTATAATACTATTGTGGCACAAGACTCTGTAGAAGATGCGGATAAAAAAGGTCGTGGTGATACTGTAGAGATTCGACATTGTGACGAGATTGCGTATTGTAAGAATAACTTTATTACCATTCCTACCATGGGTTCTGCGATGAACGCGGCAAAAGATGATGCCATGCGTGAAGGTAAGTTTACTGGTTCTATCTTTACTACAACTGCTGGTAAGAAGGACTCACCTGAAGGTAAATGGGCATATGAACTATTCATGGAGTCTGCACAATGGGATGAAAAATATCTTGATTGTAAAGATGTGATTGAATTTGAGAAAATGGTTCGTAAAGACTCTAACCCACAATCTGAAATTGCTAAGATTACAGGTACGTTCAGTATCCAAGGAACATTCTCTCATCGTCAAATGGGTTATACGGATGAATGGTTGATTAATAAGATTGTAGAGAACAGGGTTTCTCCTGAAGCAGCTCTTCGAGATTATTATAACGTTTGGACTTCTGGTAACGAAGTTTCTCCATTTACCACAAAACAATTACAAATGATGACCAACAGTAAGATGGAACCTGTATATCGTGATATTGGTACCAATGGCTTAACTGTTAAATGGTATTATAGTCAAGATGAAATTAGCCACATGATGAATACTGTTCCTGTTATTGTAGGAATGGATAGTAGTTCTAATGTAGGTAGAGACTCTACGACACTGACTTTCGTTAATGCGATTAATCTTGAAATTATTGGATGTGCTGATTGTAATAATGTTAACTTATATAATTACGCTCAATGGTTAGCTGACTTAATGATACGTTATCCTAAGATACTTATTGTTCCAGAGAATAAGTCTTCAGCACAAGGTATTATCGATTACTTAATCGAGGTGTTACCTAGTTACAATATTGACCCATTTAAACGGGTGTTTAATATTGTGGTTAATGAACGTGATTCTAATCCACGTCGATTTGATACCATGGATTCACATCCTAGTCGTATGTCTATTGCTAACCAATACAGACCTTTATTTGGTTACATGACTACAGGTACAGGTCGTTATACTCGTAATAACTTGTATAATGAAACACTATATCGTGCTGTCGATATTGTTGCAGATAAGATTAAAGATGCTAGATTGGTAGATGAACTATTAGGTCTTGTCGTAATGGATGGTCGTATTGACCACTTGAAAGGTAAACATGATGACCAAGTAATTAGTTGGTTATTGGCTTGTTGGTTTATCTTCAATGCTCGTAATGTATTCTATTACGATATCATCAAGCAAAGATTCTTATCTGATGTAGTTGAAGCAGGTACTGCTGTAGACCCAGCTAAACTAGCATACAATCGTGAACAAGAAAATATTCGTAATAAGATTGAATCTCTTTATAATGATTTAAATAACACTGATGATTATTTTGAATTTAGTAAGATTGAGAAATCTATTCGATTATTGGAACAACGATTAAATCCAGAAGAACGTAATAAGATTATTGGTATGTCCGATATGATTAACGAATTGAAAGAAAACCGTAAGATTAACATGATGAAACAATCGCCTGTTATTGTAGATAATATCTTAGGTAGTTTAGATTCTATTCGTACTGAAGCGATGTTAAGCAATAAAGCCAATTACTTTGGTAGAAATGATATGTTCGGTTATGGTGGCTATAATGGTAATATTAATACTACTTATAATGCCAATGTTAACACTACGTATTCTTCTGATATCGATAGCTTAGATTATTGGAATTCTTTATAAAACATAATACCCTAGTCCCTCTAGTACTCTTAGGAGTACTAGAGGCTATAGGCTTGGAGAGAAATCATGTATTTCAAACGATAAGTGGATCAAGTTTATTCAAATTGACCCGCGCCATCTTAACTAGCACGATGCTTTCTCAATCCCACACTTATCCCGAAGTTACGTGTAAGATATCAAAAACACAGATGGCTGCATTATGCTAATCGGAGTTCCTCTATATGCTATCCTAATCCTCGGGAAAGAAAGATATATACAGAGCACGAAATAGGAGAGCTACTTTCTATTTCATATAAAAGTAGTTTCTAATAAAATAATTCAAGTAATATTTAAGTAATAATCACAGGCATTGGTGCAATAGAATAGTAGACATCATTGTCTTGAGTTCTACTGAAGAACAATACCTTAACCACATCTGTTGCAGTTACTTGAGCACTAACTTGTAATTCTGTATTCCATTTACGAATTGGGAATTCATACTCATTGTTTTTAATGATTAACTTAAACATATTTGGTTTTGGTGCATTAGGTTCACGACTGGTACGATATTGTGGTTTGGTAGTGTAATACACTTTCTCTAACCATTCTTCTAGTACAGTTTGACCACAAGAAATATTATATCTATAATCAGTAGCAGAAGCAATACGTACTTGACAGATGATGTTCTCACCATAAGCTGGATTCTGATAAGCGTCAAAACCTAATAGGAATCGATCACCTGAAGCATCAGATGCAGGTCTTAACAAACGAATATCAACTGTTTGTGGGTGGATATGTTCTCTAAATGTATTGTTAATTACACCTAAGTCAATAGCAACATCTAATTGTTGCAATGGACCAAAGAGTTTACCATTTAGGCTTCTATTTGGACTATTCTGGGTAATGTATACACTATTGGTTACATCCAACCATTGGTTTCTATCTAATGTAAATAAGTACCAGTCAAGCTGATAACCAATATCGTTATTAATCCACTTAGGTACAGGATAGAGCTTAACAGAATAAGCACCATCTCGCTCAACGATTGTATAGTTAAACGAACGTACAATTAAGTGTCGATTATTGTTATTAATAACATGTACTGATTTCTCATTATCTGCTAAGTAGTATACTAAAGATAAAGAACCTTTAGTAGAAGCTACAGATTCAGCAGCTTTATCCAAATACAGTAATTCAAACTTATTACCATCTACTGGATAAGTAATGGTAGAACCATCTGAGTAATGTACTTTACCCATTAAGTTAATAGAGTTTTTCAATACTTGTTCTGGAATCAGAAGATTAGAATCATCTGTAGAATCGATATAGAACGACTCAAGAGAAATGTTATTAATAAACTTATCTGCATCTGATACATCACGCAGTAGTGCTGAATACTCAACAATCCAGTTAGTACGTGAACACAAACCACCACGGTCATCGTAAATCAAGATAAGAATCATCTCACCTTCTTCTAACTCATGTGTACAGTAGAAATCTGGGATATACCACTGAGTGTGATTATTAGAATCACGTTGAGCTACAGGCATTAATGGGATTTCGTTACCAATAAAGTTAAAGCTTTGGTCGTATCGAGCTGAAATAGCTAAACCACCTTGACCAGCAATAGTTCCCTTATAAGCAACTGCATGGTGAGGCGTTGTACCTTGAATATGGAATTGAGATGGAATCTTCAAGGTAGGACGTGCGACAGAATTATCGTAGAAAATCTGACGTGAGCAAGGTGTAGCTAATGTACCACCTGCAAAGAACCGCCCTTCTTCAGAAGTCATTTCATCAACCGCAATTTTATTGGATTGAATCAATCGTAATTCAGGTACTTGTGTGGTTGGGTCAATAGACATTACTTTATAAACTTTAGGTGGTTCTAAGCTAATGTCTTCAACATAGTCGTTAACTTTAGGAATCCATTTACGGTGGCCTTCTCGACCTAAATAGATATCGTGCATTGCCCAGCGTCGCCATGTCTGGGTATCATCGTAAATAGGCGGTTCACCGTCAATACCTACGATTGATGTATCCACAGCATGGTTTCTGGCATACACAGGTAGATTAGTTGGAATGTCCGTTGGACTAGGCATGTTGTTCTCCTATTCTTACAAAATGAGATAATTCAATACTGTTTCGATAATAGATACGAACGACTTGTTTTAACCATCTCATTTGGTGATAAGTAATGTCTGTAATCGTATTCTTATAAACCGGATGGATAGTTACGTGTTTCAAACTAATTGCATCCAGTTTAAATGATGGTTCAATTTTAAAGAACTCTTGATAATTAGCTTCCATGTAATCAATGATTTCTTGGTCTAAGTATCTAGATTCCATATTAGGGAAGTCAACCAGATTCTCTGATAAATCGTAAATTAAACGACTTAGCAATGGAGAGAATAACTTATATAACCCATGAATTGGTGGATTGGTGGTTGTCCTTTGTTCTGGTAATAACATAGTCATGTAATCAGAAATCTTCTTATCTAATACTTCAGCTTCTTTCTTAAACTGATAAGCATCTTTAGGATAAGTATCTCGTTTACCAGAGATTACGTCAACAATTTCGTATGGTTTACCTTCTAATACATCTCTTCGTTTAGGAATCACCAAACCATCTTCAGAGAAACCTAAGTCCTCTTTTGCAATAATACCATTACCTACTTTAATTAAAAGATTCTTTTCTTCCAAAATATCCCATCTATTATTCTTCGACAGCATACCATTGTTTACATAACCGACTTGTCTGTTGGCATTTAAAATACCAGTCAGTTGAGTAATGGTACGTTTATCTACTGTAGTATGGTTTTTCGTATCAGGGAAACCATACATTCTAAATGTAATCTTTTGTTTTTCTAAACTAAAGTCAATACAGCCTTTACTGATAATGTGGACTTTAGGAAAGTCTACGAAGTAATCAATACCTTCAATTAAAGCATAACCATTTAAGAATACGTCTAAATACCCGTAGGGTACTTTAACAGGTTGTTCTTTTAACTTCTCTTCGTCAATATCTTGATAAACTTGAGTAAGTGTGAAAGATAAGTTATTCTTCACTACTCTTGCTTCTACATCTCGACACAAAAAGTCATCGTCTGTACGATAAATAAAGTATTTATCTACTGTATTGTACATAGGTTCACGAGAAGACGGTGTTTCGTATTTATCACTTAACCAAATCTTAGTTTCATCTGTTTGTTCGTCGTATGATTTATTTAACATTACTTTATCAGTAATGTCTTCCCAAACAGTATAGTCATTTTGATTTTCGTTCAATAACTCTTTCTTACATCCGTAGAATCGATATTCTGAATCTTTACTAGCAATAGTAAACTTATTCTTACCTTCACCAAAGTAATGGTATGGTTGTCGTGTACCTACACCACCAATAAATTCAACATATCGTGTACGTGAATCTTCAACTGGATATTGATTATAATTACCTAGTCGAGACCATTTCAATAGTTTACCATTTTCATCGTATTCGAAAATAGTAGATTTGTGCCTAAAGGTATAAGGCACATTAACTACTTTACCACCTAAACCATCATCAACAAAATCTTTATAAGGATGTACTGATTTTGCAGTATACCAAGTAACAGCATTGTAACCATAAGCATTTTGAATACGTTCAATATCGCAAATAGGTTTATCCAAAGAGACTAACTTCATTAAATCAGAATTCTCTAATACATCAGCACGCCATTCTTGGATATTTGAATTTACACCTAATAAAGCAGCTGTACGATTACGGTAAGGTAGTTTATTTAACTCGTGTAATCGATGTGCATTATAAGGAAATCTGATATTACGATATTGTTTACGGTAATGTACTTGGAATACAATTCTACCTTGTGCTTGGTCAATAAACTCATGGTCATGAATTAACTCTTTAACCAAGTTAGTGCTGATTGAGAAATCGCAATTAGTTACTTGACGTACATTGGATATATTGTTACGATGTAGTAATACGCCTTTGAACATCTTAGGAGTGTTATTGTGGTAGAATGATAAGTAGAAATCACAATCGTCGAAATATTCAAATGTATTAGAACGATAAGATTTATCATGGGTAAATAAATACTTACGAATACCGTCTAATAAAGATTTAAATGTAGGTGTTTGATTGATGTTAATTTCTACTGTTTTGTAAATAGTCGAATCGTAAATAATCTCAACCACATCGCCTTCCAAGATAGGATAAGAAATAGGATTATCTACAATATAGCCGTTAATATACGTAAACATCTTACCTGGTTTTCTTTCGTACTTACGATAGAAATCGCTAATAATAGTACGTTGAGACATCCTGATTAATTTAAGATATAAGATATCTGTTTTATCAGCGGGTTGATTTGGTCCAGGTGTTGTATGTAATGCATTTCTATAAGTTCGAAATGTAATGTCTTCTTTATCCATATCCCAAGGGATTTTTGTTTCTTCTCGGATAATAATAACAATATTCTTCTCTACTGTAGTCGTAAAGTAAATATGTGTTAAAGGAATCATAATGCCTTTTACTGTATAGAACTGGAATAACACATTAGTTTCTTTACAGTATTCTGCCATATTTACCCAATCTGAACGATCTGGGTATTCTATAAAAGGCAGATTAACAATAGGTTCAAATACTTGTCCTAACACATAGGCGTGATACCTATCGTGTTTGGTAGGTAAGTTATAGTCTTCCGAAAAAATTTGGACGTGGTTACGCGCCCCACCAAATGGTGTAACCCTAGCTGGTCTAATGATAGACTGATTGTCTTGGTGAGGTGCACCCCAAAGGTTATAGATAAAATGACCGATAAGATAAGGTACCTTCATCTTCTTTTATCCTTTCAGTGTCTTATCGTCCAGTTACAATACCATTGACACCTAGGACGAATTGTTGTTTATCTCTTGAGAAGTTTCGTAATGCGATTTTAGTCAAACCAGCATTCTTAAAGGGTTGCTCTGTCAAGCACATTGCTAATACAGCAATAAATGTAGGGATATGTTCCATGGAAATAGACAATAATTCCATTTTATCCAAACCTACCCAGACTGCACTGTTTAAATTCTTAGCAATAGTAGTGTAGAACATACCAATATTCAAACCTTTTAATGTAGGGTTATCAATCTTCTCATGTACATCTTTAATAAAATCATCTACAGATTTATAAACCAAACCATTTACATAACGTGTAATATAAGTCGCAGGGATATTAATATCACGAGAGAGTTTAGCAATTACTGCTTGAAGTTCTAAGTCACCAATAACTTCTTGTTCGCTAAGCATAGAGTAATATAACCATGCGCCTAATACACGCAGTGTAACAATATCATCTGGACCACAATGAAATGCCATAGAGATAGCATTGGTAATCAAATCAGAATAAGTCTTCATGGCATTTTGAGACAATGATTTAATAGCACGTGGACCATTCTCTACTAAGTCTGAAGTCAAACCACTACGCAGTGTTTGTAAGGTATAAAGACTACGGTTACCTACAGTGTATTCACCAGGTTGCATTTCACGTACAAATGCTGTTAAGTCTGTTGCAACATATTTTAAATTACGACCTAAGTCTACTACCACAGGATGGTCGAATTTAGGGATGATGTCATTTGGATAAATTAAAATAGTACGGTTATTTTCATCTACTTTAATCCAAGGGTAGTTCTGTGCTAAAGCAGTACGAATCTTTTCTTCTACACCTTTAATATTTAATACTTTACCAATGGTGGTTTCGTAAGGAGATTGATAAATCATTTTCAGTATCCTTTAAAATTAAAAAAATAATGTTTATTTTAGCTAAAATACCTACTGTTTCAAATAGGCTACATTCATACTTTCTACTTTTATTTATTGCAATTTAATTATAAATAAATTTAATACTGTTTATATATATCAGTATTTCATTTTGATTATTATGAATGTCGAACTGCTCGTTTGATTTCAAATACCATTTAAAAGGATTGTGTGCACACACTCTTTACTATTCAGTTTAAAATGGTAAAACGACTTTTACACTAAATTATAAACCAAAATATGGAGACTCTGAAATGAGTAAAGTTGATATTTACGTATCCAATGCTACCCCTTATAGCTTCCATCTTGGTACTGATGATAAATCAGGAAAAGTGCAAACTCTAAAATCATTGCCTCGTCCAATGCATTTGCCTTTCTTCCTGTTCTATGGTCAAAAAGGTACTCTAGATGAAGTCATGGTAGATGGTGCTGCATTTGCTAAAATTTACGGTACTGAAACGCTTCGTGAAAATAGTCCCTACTTTAACCATGTATCCCCTTTTATTAAAGGTGTGCTTGAAGATGGTGGTACTATTCTTGCTAAACGTATTGTACCAAAAGGTGCTGAAAAACTGGCCTCTGTACGTGTTTCTTTAGAATACGTAGAAACTACTGTTGATGAATACCAACGCGACCGTGAAGGTAACTTTGTTAAAGACAGCCGTGGTGGCTTTACTACTACAGGTAAACAAATCCCTGGCGTACTTTATCGTTTCGTAACAGATGAAATCCCTACTACTGAAGTAACTGCTGGTACTAATACTTACAAAAACTTTGAATTTGGTATTGGTTCAGAATCTGTTGGTGACTTGACCGATGGTCAAGGTGCAACTTCAAAACGTGTTCCGTTGTTTGACTTTGTAACTAACTCACCAGGTGCACATGGTAATCTGTCTGGTATCTCTATTTGGAGTCCTACTAGCAAAGACGCTTCACCTATCAACCACATTGCATTCTCTGACACTGGAAGCTATCCTTTCCGTATGCAGTTGGTTACTAAAGAAACTCCTACCTCTAACCCTGTTGTGGCTACTACTGTATCTGGTGCTCGTGAGATTGACTTCTCCTTGAAACCAGAAGCTGTTTCTAAATCAGGTTTGCATTATCACTTAGGTGAAACCTTTGTTGAATTGTATAATGACTTGACTCCAGCTAATCCATTGTTGCCACCTACATTTGGTCCATTTACTCGTCTGTATGTTTACCAAAATAATATCGATGCTGTTTTGGAACTCTTTACTACTAAAGAGATTTCTGCTGAACAACGTGGTGATTTCTCAGGTGTAACCAGTACTGATGTAAGTGCTAAAAAATATTTGTTTAACCTATTCGGTGGTCGCCATTCTGATGGTGATCCTTATCAAACTTACCGTCAAGGTGAGTTAGGTACCAATGGTGTTATTCTAGGTAGCAACAGCGTGATGTGGGCTAAAGGTGGTACCGATGGCGACATGAATGATGCTGACTTTGCTAAAGCTGTAGAAGCTTGGTTGGAAGAAGTAGCTGACCCTAATGGTAAGTACATGGACAATGTATCTTACAATGACTCTACTTTCTGGGATACTGGTTTCCCTCTGGAAACTAAGTTGAAACTGGGTAAATACATTGCTACCCGTAAAGACCGTTGGGTATGTGTTAGCACCCATGTGGCTGGTGAGGAACAACCTATCAGCATCGCTGAAGAAAATACCCGTGTAGCAGCTATTCGCTCTGCTGTACGTTTGTTTGCTGACTCTTCTATTTACGGTACTGGTGCTTATCGTGCTGTAATCGTAGCGGGTTCTGGTCGAATCGATAAAACCGTTTCTTCTTATAAGAAACGTGTTCCTAAGTCTTACGAACTATGCCGTATCGTTAGTAAATACTGGGGTGCTGGTATCGGTCGTGCTAATAGCACTTACGATTATACTGAAGGCGACAATAACTACTTCAAGTATCTGGTTGATGTAACTAACTCTTGGGCACCTTACCAAGTACGTAATGAAACTTGGGCTTCAGGTGGTATGTGGTCTGAACGTTCTGACCGTAAAGTTGACTTCTTCCCAGCATTCCGTACTGTATACGACAATGACAGCTCTACACTTACTACACTTCGCCCTATGTTGGTTCACGTAGAACTGAACAAAATTGGTTACGAAGGTCATCGTGCATTCAGTGGTAAAGATTGGCCAGAAGAACGCTTCTTACAAGAAGCTACTGATTGGTATTACGACCAAATTAAAGACTACAAGTTCGGTGGTAAAGTCGAAGTAGAATGGAGTATTGAAATTACTAAACTTGATAAAGAAAAAGGCTATATGTGGCATACTGAAGGTATTGTATACGCAGATGGTCAACGCACTGTTCAAGTATTCAATACTACTAATATGCGTCGTTCTGACAAACCTGAGAACTCACCTGCTATTGTAGCGTAAGGATGATAGTAGGGTAATCTAATTTAAGTTACCCTACTTATTGATTTTTTAATTAATGTACAAAAGGATTACAATAATGGCTCGCGTACAACCCGTCTTTATGGCGAAAGGCAATGGTGGATTTGCCGATGGTATCCAAACCAATGTATCCCACTTAATTGAAGGTGGTAACTTTGGTTATGCTAAACAATGGCATTCTTGGGTCAATAACCACCAATATACTTCACGTCCTCTTTTGACATTCTTGTTAGAACCACCTATTGGTTTTAAATTGCTACCTAATAAAGAAGACCACATTGGTGCACTTCGTTCTCTAGTAGAAACTGTGCGTCACCGCTGGACTGGTTTGCAACACAAACTGACTGTTAACGTGGAATCTTCTCAATCATTCGGTGGTAGTGGACAAAAATACGAAGTATTCACTAACGTAACTGAAGAACAATCTAGCGTTTCTCTATCTGTATGGGAACGTCCAGGTTTGGCTATCGGTCGTTTCTTTAAATTCTGGATTAACATGTTGATGATGAATCCAGAAACTAAATATGCTTCTATCTCTACTGTAGCTGGTACCGAAAAATACGACTCTATGCCAGACATGTACGCCATGTCTATGTTGTTTATCGAACCAGATACCAACCACCGTCATGTTGTTCAATCTTGGATTGGTATTAACATGTGGCCTAAAGACTCTGGCGATAACGAAGCGAAACACGATAAAGATAACCCATCTGAAGTACGTGAATTGACTATTGGTTTCACTGGCATCTTCCAATATGGCCCTGGTGTCGACTACTTCGCACAAAAATACCTGAATAACATTAACTTGATTGGTGCAAATGAATTCCATCAAAAAGCTGCTATCCAAGGTATTGATGCAATGGTGGCTAATGCCCGTACAAGTTATGTGGATACAGTCAAGGTAATAAGTAGGTCTCAGTATAAATAAATATAGTAAACTACTTGAATAATTAGGGATAGACGGATAACCGTCTATCCCTAATTTATCTTTATAATCACTTATTTTAAACGAAGTGTATCTCTGTAATGTAAATAATGTTCTGTACCCATGTATACCTTATAAGGTACAAACATATATTCATTCTTATCAAATACACCTGATAAAATTCTAAGTCTTGTTTTTTGTCTTTTATTCACAATCTCTTCAGATAAACCATTTTCAATATCTGATAGCTTATCTAAATTATAGATTATAATTGGTTTTTCAATATCTTCTCTATAACCAACATATAGGTCATCGTATTGAGAATATGGAATAGTACCAATATTTTCCTTATAGTAATTATCAGATAATGTATTTGTACCATCACCAACAATATAAAGTAATTTATTCGTTATTGGTTGTTTGAATACTTCTAATAGGTTACTAAGTGTTTTTAGATTCGTACCTGTTACTCTACCAAATTCAGATATGGATTCAGAAGCATGTGTTGTACCTGTCTTTAAGTTAATATACTTTATTTGTTTCTTCTCTGCTTTCTTACCTAAGTGTCCTAATGGTTCTTTCCACTCGGTATCATCATCAAGAAACTTACAAAGATATTTATCATTCCATATCCATCTAGAAGGGTTTTCTTTTTCCATTCTTTGTAATACAGCATCGTCTTGTAATCCAAAGAAACGACTGCATTCTACCATTGATGGGAATTTAATGATTTCTTTTGTTTCTATATTTAGTAATTTAACACCTCTTTGTTTACTGTTATTAGAATTATGCACTGAACGCATACTGTTAATGGAACAACTAACTATTTCTAAGTTATCTACATGGTTATTGAGTTTATTGTTGTCTATATGGTCTGTAACGTACCTACGTTTATTAGGATATGTCTTTGCATCGATATCTGGTAATTTAGTGATTTTCTCATATTCGCTTGGTTTAAAGGTCATTAGTACTAAGTGATGTACAAGAAATGTTTTCCTCTCACCATCATCTTTCACTAGGCTTATATAGTAATATCCGTTGTTATTGATGGATTTACTCATTAATCCATTTAGTTTTTTACTAATTATGTCTCCTGTTTTATTAATTAGATAATTAGTTGCTACTGGTATTTCTTTAAATCCTTCTGTATTAACAGGGAAGTACTTGGCTAGTAGTGTATTTACAGAGTGAAATTTGTAGTCTGATTCGTTATATAGGCAAACATCTTTACCAGAGTGGTTTCCATTAACGAATACTTTGTTCTTATTATTCCAAACATCACCATCTTCGTTTATATAGTAGTTTGGATATCCTTCTATTTGTTTAAATCCTTCTAAATCTGGTAATAAGTCTAACCAAGGGTCTTCTTTATTTTTCTTGTATTGGTATCCTTCAGGCCAAATGAACTTTTCATGGTTTTCGGCAATATTAATTCTTCTATTTACAGTAGATGTTTTTATACCTAATTTCCTGGCTATTTCAGCTATTGTTTTAAATTCAAGTTCTTCTTTAGTATAGATGTTTCTTATATAGTACATTTTAATTTCCTTTTTAAGTTATGGTTTAAAGATATATTTCATATATAAGTTACATAGATATAGTATTTAGTGTGCCATAGCATGTACGAATCATGTCGATACAGTTAGTGAAAGCAAATTATCAATATAAAAAAATAAAGTTATATATAAAATATACT
>ERZ773024.7-NODE-7-length-79004-cov-4.585163_pt1 | contig 79004 bp, 96 predicted proteins | sample MGYA00511667_ERZ773024 | MGnify/ENA primary metagenome ERZ773024 (study PRJEB29015, sample SAMEA2738117) | human oral metagenome | biome: human oral; feature: human-associated habitat; material: saliva | place: China | collected 2258 ... | reverse complement strand
GACGACAAGACCATCACGGTCGATCACGTCGAGGAATGCAAGTGGCGCTTCCTGTTCGTTGCGGGGTGCGATAACGACACCCTCGTAATGGGCCGGGAGCATCCACACCTGATTGAGCAGATCGCTGGGAGGCTCGAAGCCCTCGTTGAAAAAGCCCTTTTCAACGAGAGACACCAGCTGCTCGTCGGTGAACTCGTAGAATGCGTCGACAGTCGTCGCACCGCCATCCATCTGATCGAACTCGACCTCGGTAATCCCGTAGGCGATCTCAGGCGATCCATAGGGAACCAGTCCCACAAGGCGACCTCGAACGTGGAGAACAGGTCGATAGTTGGACCTGGCCCCATGATTCGTGAAATACAAGGTGTCGACGAGCACCTTGATGTCGGCCTCACCCTTGACTTCGCGAGACTCAACACCTCGCATTGACAGTGCGTGCTTCGCCCAACGGTCGGAGCGCTTCATTCCTGTGACGGTACTCATGTGGTACCCCTTTCTTTGTTGGTTGGTGGATAAAGAAAATGGATACACCAACGCGATCAGCGCTGGCGCGACTTCTTCTCTGCCTTCTTCGCCCGCTTCACTGGCTCAGACAGCTTCTCGGACATCTTGTCAAGCGCATCGGCACTCGTGTCGAACTCAGCACGATCGACCCAACGACGCATCGCCGCAAACACCTTGTTCATACCGCGATGGCCAAGTGCGCACAGCCAGATCACACCGGCTGAGATCACGATCGTAATGAGCAGCATAGGAGCAACCCAGTACGCGATGAAAGCCTCAGTGCTGGGCGCATTCGCGCTCGTCACACCAAGACCGTCCTGGACAAGACGGCCCATGTTCGGAATGACCTTCATGGCACCCCACAGCATGATCCATAGACTGACGATAACCCACGACACGAGCCCGATCACTCGGGCCACGACATACATACCCATGCGAGCACTGCGCTTGATAGCGCCCTTCTCATCGAGGGTCATCGGGGTACGTGCGTTCTTGATAAGAGAAGACAGATTCATAACAGGTTCCTTTCGTAAGGGTAAGGGATTGATTCAAAGAGTAGAGAAACGAGTGGGACCGCACCCACTATTGCTCAGTAGGTCCGATCGCGTCCCGGAGCACCGGCCCAACCGGTGATGTCCGAGATCGAACCATCGCTATCGAGCGTATAGCGCATCGTGGAATACGACGTGCTCGTCGCCTTCCCATCAGAGCTCTTGGTCGTGATACCAACGACAGCAAAGTACGTGTACTTCGTACCGTCGACGTTCGTCACAGAGGTCGTGAAACTATCGAGAGACGAGTTCGCGCCCTCGTAGGCAAAGTAGGTCTTTCCAGACGAGTCCGTACGCCATGCGCCTGCATCCTCACCCGGCATAAACACCGTGAGGAACTGAGAGTTCTCATCCAGATGCCAACGGTCGATGAGCGCTTGTCGTGCAGAGATGTACTCATCCCCGCTCGACCACGTGAGCGCCTGCTTCATGATGGCCTTCACGGCCTCATCGTCGCTGTGCTTGCGAGCAGGAGACATACCGGTTGCTTCAGCCGAGACAGTCTCCTGGTGATCGACAGTCGACGATTCCAACGATGCAAGCTGCGATTGCAGCTGTTGCACCTGCTCAGCAGTGCGAGCATTCTCATCAGCCACATGATCACTGTGTGTTGCCGCAACACCGACACCGCCCAGAAGAATCGCACTTCCTGCGATCAGCGCACCGAACCGTGCGATAACAGGCGTCTTCTTGCCCGTCTTGTTCTCGTGCGTCATCTCAACCAACTCCATTCTCATGGGCCGTATCGTCACTGACAAGCAGTCGCGCACCGGCGCTCGTCACTCCCGTGTGAACACCGGAGAACGTTCCCGAGGCGGCATCGTACGTGGCCGTCGTCCATGCCAACAGTGTCCCGTCAGAGCTCTTGCACAGCCATGCGATCGGCAGTGCCGACGTGTCTGTCACGCCGTAGGTAACAACTGATTCCCACTGATACTGATCAGCGGGTAGCGCGCTCGTCTGACCCGAGGCATCCTTTGCGAGAGGCGCATACCAACGCACGGCAGCACCGTCAGGCACAAGCTCAGCGAGTCGAGCATGCAGATCGGCCACACGCTGCGCATCTGCGTCCGAGGTGCTCGTCGACCATCCGCGATACTCGTTCTGGAGGTCAGCCACCTGCTGGCTCTTCTCCTGGAGAGAATTCACAGCAGCCTTTGCTCCCTCAACATCAGGAACAACCTCGGATGCCTGCTGAGCCTGAGCAACCTGAGCAGTCAACGTTTGGATCTCAGCGCTTCGATCGATCGGAGCACTCTGGGTACCCACAATCGCAACACCGATTCCCATTGTAGCCAAGCCCAAGCCCGCTGCGATTTTCAGATCGATACGACGCTTTTTGCCGTCACCGTCGTCGTGAGCCTTCTTCTCAGCTCGCTGAGCCCTCTTGCGCTCTAGCTCATCGGCCAGTTGCTGGCCGCTCTTCCACTGCGTTTTCGGCGTTGGTGTCTTCGCCCATTCACTGAGCTTGGTCATTCGATCTGCCACGGTCAATCACTCCCTTTCTCTATCTCTCTTTTCACTAACGTGATTTCACTCGTGTATCAACATAATCAATCATATCACAACACCCCGTACCAGATGCAATCATCCAGTACGGGGTGCCATGAGTGATGCTACATGATCACGGACCAGGGGTCAGACGAGTGTTCTTATCGCCCTGGCCCTTTTGCATCGTGGACGGAACCGTCACCGATGCGAACTTCGAGGAAGACTCCTTCGTGGTGTTCCGGTACGCCACATAATCCGTGTCGAGACCGGTCGAACCAGTGTAGAACTGGCCCACTGTCGGAGCGCGATCGTTGAGCGAACCCGAGACAATCTCGCCCTGGGGCTCGTAGTTACCCTCGCCCCAGACTTCCTTCACAGCGTCCTCGCCCACATACATGACCGTGTGCGACACACCGCCAGTCGTACGCAGAAGAATGTCACCAGGCTGAAGCTTGGACTTATCGCCGTTGTAGTCGATCTTGGTCCACTTCGAGCCACCCTGACCCTGAAGATACTCTAGCTGGTTGGACACGCCACCAGCCGGGTACGTATCGTCAGTTCCAGACCAGCGAACAGCCGTGGCAACGGTGCGGTCACACGAGGCAAAGTAGTTATCCGACTCACCGAGCACCTCCTTGTGGAGGTACTTGTAGATGTCGGTACCATCGTTACCCTTACCATCGTCGTTGTACGGCCATGCGTAAGAGATCGCAGCCTTGACCATCGTGGAGTTATCCACCTTGCCACCGTGCGACTTGCACTTGCTGGCAGCAGCAGCCACGGAGCTACTGTTCGCACCGGTCACCGCGCTACCGGACTGAGCCAGGATCGAATCAGCGAGAGACTTGTTCTTCTCCCAGCCGCCCATCTTGGCAAACCAAGTACCAGCAGCGCTCTCGCGAGAGCCGAGCGTACCATCGTTGATACCCTCCCACTTGGTGAGGAAGTAAGAGGTCGACGCAGAGACACTACCGCCCTCGGAGTTGTCGATCAGAGCCTTCACCTGAGCCACGCGAGCCGGATCGTCCTTCGAAATCATGAAGCCGAGCTGGGTTTCCAGCGTCGACCACGGCTTACCAATCGACTGCGCATACTCGGTGAGCAGCGCGTTACGACCGTTCGTCCACTGTCCCAGGCCAATACCCATGAGATCGATCGCAGGGAAACGCGCAGAATACGCAGGATCCACCTGTGCAATCTTGAAGCCCTTGGCCTCAGCGTCTTGCTTGCGAGGACCGATCGTGAACTTCTCGTCAAAGATCGTCTCCACACCGGTGGGATCAATGCCCGACTCATGCGACCAGTTGCCTAGAACACCGGCAATATTCTCATCAGACATACCCCATGCCGAGAGCACAGAGTACACAGTCTTTGCATTCTCTTCGGTCTTAGCAGACACATCTCCCACGGCCCCGTCTGCTGCCTTTGCTGCGTTTTCGACAGCCACAGTGCATGGCTCTAGCAATCCATCGTTACGCGCCGCCATCTCTCCATCACGCAGAGCAACCGCACCACCGGTGATAACAGCAGCCGCGCCAACAGCCGTTGCCACAACTGTTGCAACAGTCGCGGTCGCCGCCGATACAGCTCCGCCCAGTGCGCTGGCAACAGCTGCACCGGCTCCGGTAAAGAAGCCAACCACAGCCTTTGCTGCTGCAACAACAGCACCTGTGATCGCAGACCACAGTGACTGAGCCGCTGCCATGATCGACATCATCACCGTCTTGAGCCAATTGAGGAAGACAGTTAGCGCAGCGGCTTGCGCCGCAGCAGGAGCCGCTGCTCCAGCAGCAGCTCCGGTCGCAGCCTTACTCGCGCCACTCTTGTTCTGGCCTCCCTGGATACCGTCACCCAGCAAACCGCCGCCACCGGGCTCAGCGCCACCAGAACCCATCACATCGGTGCCGTTCGCTCCTGTGTCAGTTCCCGTGTCCATGGGCTCATTAGGCTGAGCAGACGGTTCAATACCGGCATCCTGACTCTGAGGGAGCTTTTCAATCCCCTCTGATTTCATACCTATCTCCTTTTCGTTCATTCGAGCTCTTTCATTCCGTCCCACACTCAGTACAACGTCAACACATTGGCATTTGTATTCTGCACTGTGTTCGTTCGCACATTACGCAGCTCGATCTCCAGATTAAGCAGATCGTTGTAGGAAGTGACCTGGTACGCCTTCTTGTGGTCGTAATAGGTCTGCCACGACGTGATGAGGTTGCTGCGTAGATCCAGCAACGGCTTGATGAACGTGTCGCGGTTCGTGTACGAACTCAGTGGCGTTCCGTTATTCAACGTGAACTCAACCTTCTGCCAATCCGGGGAAGACGTAGACAGCGCAGCCTGAGACTTCATGAAGTCCACGTAGCTCATGCCCTTGGGAACAACCTGATCAAGGTAACCCTCGTTCACAGTGCCGTGTCGCCAATCGAAGTCGTAACCACCAGGTACCACAGTCTTGGACGACAGGAACAGCGTCGACTCACCGGTCTTGCTGCTCTTCGCATCCTGACCGGTCACCTCATCGCCCGCAATCACATCGGGAACCACCGGCTCATTGAGCTGGAGCATCGTGCCACGATCGTTCACAGAGGTCGTGGCAATCTGCGACGTGTACTGGTCGATCTTCGCCAAGTCAGCCTTCATCTGGAGCAACTGACCATCCATTTCATCACGCAGCTTCTGCTCAGCATCACGAGTCACAGCCTCATGATAAACATCGCCTGCGTTGAACTCAGTGCCAGCCGTCCCAAGGTTCATCATGATGGAACCTGATGCCACAGGGTTGAACGCGATACGCATCTGATCGTACTGCTGGAACGACTTATCGCCTGCATTGGGATCAGTCTTCGATGAAGACTCACCAGACTGAGGCGTACTGGCAGCACCTTCACCCTCCTTGTAGGAGATCTCTCGGTTGATACGGATCGTCATATCGAGGATCTGGAGATCAAAGCCGTTCGGGTTGTCCAACACAACACCCATGTACTTGGCATTGTTGCCGAACGTGACATAGCGAGCCGTGATCGGCTTGCCCTTCAACGTATGCTGATGGAGCTCGCGATCGGTGCCCGTCAGGAACACCTGGTAGTCATCCGCGTTCGCAGGAAGACGTGCCCCATCACGGGCGTTGAGAAGCACCATCGTACGAGTCTTAGAGGGGTCGGTGTACACACCCATTACACGACCGGTTGCCTGTGTACGAGAAGTCGTAAACGACTGGGTGTACATCGCTGTTGCGCTGAGCTGCTCCTGGGAGTTCGTGTACGAGGACACACCCGCACCAGTCAGCAGTGCCGCACCCGTCAGGCTGAACACAGCCACAGCGACACCAAATCGCTCCATCGCGTGGTGCGAATCAAACTTGAAGCGAGTCTGGAACGCCTTGAACTTCGCTGCGAAACCAGACGAAGCCCCATCGGCTTCTACCGCGTCCACAGCAGCATCATCCTGAACCTCATCCACAACTCCATACTGAGGAACCTTCTTGTTCTTGTTTTTACCCCATGCCATATTGTGATCCTTTCAATTCGTGTTCTGCGTTTTCTTTTTAATCCGGGAGTGAACGTGTGGATAGCAACAGCCGGAGCCGGATAGACCGGCCCCGGCTGTCACAGTGACCTTTTGACCATCTTGACCATCGGTTGTGTTATCAGAACATGGTCAGAAGATACGGCAGAATCGTGCCGCCTCCAAGGTCCTCGATCGTGGTCTTACCGCCCTCAGCGATACCGAAGACGAGGGAACCTCCACCGGCCATGGCTGCACCACCAATGATGATGAGCAGTGCGACAGTGACCCAGGAAGTCTGCGCGGCGGACTGACCGCCGAACAGCTTGCTGAAGAACTTGTAGGCACCCCACACAACGGCGGCGGTGCCAAGCAGGGCGATGACCAGACCACCACTGAACTTGATGTAGGTCGTCGCGTTGACGAGGAAGCTCTTCAGATCCCAGTCTGCAACAAGCGGATGATCTGCGACCGCAAACAGAGCTCGGTTCGCCTGGGCGTTGAGGACATCGATCGCCTGAGTCGTAAGAATATCGAGAGACATAAGTTCTCCCCTTTCATTCAGAAGTAGTTGTACATGTGCATCTGGCCAGAGCCCGGCTGGTTGACAGATGCCTACACTCGTGACCTAGATACATACTACACAACCCACATGCATCAAGCAAGTGAAACGCCCTCGATCACGCTGGAGATCCAGCATAATCGAGGGCGTCATGAGTGTCACAAGAACACTCTCACACAGTCACTGTGCCCTACGCGCTGTGCTCTTATGAGGGCATCGGTGGCATCGATGAGCCACCCGACGGCTTCGGGCCTTTCAGACCCTTGCCTGCCTTGCTGACCTTGCTCGCCTTGCCCGATGCGCTCTGAGACCCACTCTGTCGAGGCGCACTCAGCGAACGCGAGCTACCACCGCGAGACGGTGCCGGTCGCGACGGAGCAGGAGTCTGTGCAGGAGATGCAGCCTGTGCCGGTGCCTGCTGCGACTGCTGAAGCTTCGGCTGACGAGGCTGCTGAGCCTGAGCAGGAGCCTGACGCTGAGCACCCACAGCACCACGCTGAGGCTGAGACTGGCTCGTCTGACGCGCTGGCTGCACGGGACGTGGAGCCTCAGCAGACTGGCGATGAGCCTTGGCTTCCTGACCCTTGGTCTGCGCATTCTGCACATCACCCAGAGCCTTCTGACCGTCCTGAGCAGCGCCTGCAACATCACCGGAGTACGCCTTGGCAGCAGCCTTACCACCGTGCCACACAGCCTTCACACCGGACGTTGCCTGATCAACACGTGCCTTATCAGCCTTGTCGTGAGCCTCCATCGTCGACTGAATCGACTGAGTCGTCTCACTCATACCGTCATCGGCGTTGTTAGCAACCTTGCTCGATGCAACAGCATCAGCCTGCGGAGCAGCCTCCAGCTGCGACGGCTCAGACAAACCACCACGAGCATCAACCTCGCTTGCGAGCTGACGATCCGACTCGGATGTCATCAGCGCACCAGAGTTGTCACTGCTTGCACTGTTGTCGTTGGCAGCGTTGACACCACCCGATCCATCGCTGAGCAGCAAACCGCCGCCACCGCCACCGGGAGCGTTTGGATCACCACCGGGCGCACCGGGGCCGATCTCATCGGGGCCAGGGCCATCGGTACCGTTGATGGACAGCATTCCACCGCCCATACCCGAGACACCGCCGTTTCCATCCTGGATACCACCAGAGCCAGCCATGAGACCACTCGATGCACCGCCACGCCCCGAGCCAGAACCCAGTCCGCCGCGACCACTCATCAGACGGTTAGCAGCAGCAGAGCCAACGCCTGCGCCAACGCCACCAGCCAGAGCTGGCATGAGCTTACCGCCGCCAGCAGGGGGAGCAACATTCGTGTCCAGGAACTTGTCGACAATCTTCGTGACAGCCTCGTTGAGGCCCTTCACGAACGCGCCACGGAAGTGCATCATCTTCCACGTCAGGAGAATCAGCAGCACAGTGGACACCAGCGACGTGAAAAGCGTGACGTTACCACTGTTCTTCAGGTAGATACCGAAGCCACCCATGCTGTTGAACATGTGCTCCAATCCGCCTTCGAAGATGCTCGGAACAGACAGAATGATCTCCTGCACGAGTCGGTAGATGAACATCGTGGCAATGATCTCGGTGATCATCGTGAACGTGTAGATGAGCACCTTGGCAATACCTGCCATGGAACCCAGCGTTGCAAACGGCACTGCCGTAATGATGTGCATCGAGTTCTTGATCGCACCGGTGAACATACCGAATGCATAGCCGAGACCCAGCACGATGAAACAGAGCAGAGTCACAGCGCCGTTCACCCAGTACAACCAGCTCACGCCAGCAGAACCGACCAGGTTCACAGAGTTGTGATACTCACGAGTTGCAGACGACACAGCGTTGCTCGACGAGTAGGTCGTTGCAGAGTTCTTGTCGAACGTCGTGTTCAGGTAGTTGTACATCGACAGCGCAGACAGGTTCGCATTGTTGAAGTCCTCTCCGAGCACCACCCAGTCACCGGCGAGCCTATCGGCTGGATTCGTCGTGAACGTGATGACACTACCCTCGCCAGACGCCTGAAGACCAGACCCCTCACGAACCTTCAAAACAGCGTTCTCTGACGCCTTGGTCTTGTCGCAACCAGACTTGTCATCTTTCTTCGTCGAGCCATCAGCCTGGACATTGAACCACGTCGTCGCGCAGCCCTTCACCCACGTCACACCGCTCGATGCCTGCTGGCTAATACGACCCTTGATAGCCGTATCAAAGTCAGACGCCTGGTACGACTGAGAAGTCGTGTAACGCAGGAGCATCTCCATAGCAGCCACATAGGTGAAGTCCTTCAGACCGCCGTTCGATGACGTATCAGCCTTCGCAGCCTCAGCCGAAATAGAACCAAGCCCAGACGGGTTGATACCTGCCACATCCGAGAAAGCACCTCTATTTGCAAGCTTATTGATCGCCACAGTCGTCGGACGCAACTTGTTCACAGACGCACCGGTCGGAGATTGCTTATCAGAATCCCACTCAAGCGTGCCATTCTCAGGTACCGCAAGACGATTCACCTTCGCCCAGTTCTCGAAGTCGACGAAGGTCGAGATCACAACACGCGTCGCACCCATACCAGCACCGGCTGTCGCGTCTTTCATGACACCCAGCGATGCCGTGTACATCGAACCAATGAGAGGCAGACCGACACCCAGGAACAGCATGCGGATCACCAGCTTCTTCAAGCCGCTGAGCGCATTGCCCTTCTTCCACATGAGCGACGAGATGATGAACGTAAAGATAAAGAGCGGGATAAGCACCGTCCACGACAGGTTCACCAGCGCCTGATACCAGCCGCTGAACCAGGTGTCCAAGCTCTGCATCCACACAGGCACGCCCTGTCCGCCGGTCATACCGTTAGCCATTGCCGCGCTCGATGCCGAAATAGCAGAGAAGAAGAACTTGAATGGATTAAGCGTCTCCAGGAGCCAGATCACAGCCGAGAAGATGGTGTCGATGCCACCGGCGAGCAGATACAGCAGCGCCATGATCGACCCAAAAGCCATGTTCTGGAAGTGAAGCCCCAGACCCGTCGACGTGGAATCAAGACCCAACGAGTTCAACAGCGAGCCGTACTGTGCGTAAGCGAGAACACCGCTGTACGAAGAGTTTGCACTGCTCGCACCATTATCGCGAACCCTCAACGAGTCATAACCCACCGTGTTCGACGAACCCGTGGCTTTAGAGACGAGCCAGCCGGAGAAGCTCGACACATCGTCGTCTCCATAACCGAGCAGATCGCCACCCTCACTGGCATTCTGAGCGATCGTCGTCCAGCCTTCATCCTCCGAAAGGCCATTGCCTTCACCAGGCTTGGTCGCATCGGAGAAATAGGCGGTGACATTGGACGATAGAGTGTAGAAGTCGTACTTCTCAGCCTTGTCCTTGTCAGCGTACGCACTTCCGCCAATCATGGTGAGACCAAAGACGGCAATCAACACAGCCGCAACAAACGACAGTGCACGGGTGAAGCCCCGAACTGCTCGAACACGATGTGTCAGCATCAACGAACTCTCTCCTTTCTTTTCTTGGATTTTCTTGTTCACTTGTTCTTCCTTTCAGCCTTTTTGCGATCTTTCTGCCGGGCCATCACAGATCCTCTGTGTCGACCGGGAGCAACACTCCCATCGTAGGTAATGTCGCGCACCTGAGCATTGAGACCGAGCGCAAGGTCACGCTTGAACACAACGTTGACCGTCCCTCGTCGCAAGAACGTCAGCCCCTCACCTCGACAGGTGATGACCTTCGTCATGTCGACGGGGATCTGCTTGGCCAGCTTCTTCTCATACACAGGCACGAGAGCATCGCTCATCGCACCGAGCCCCGTCCAATCAGCCTCATCGAAGTGGTTGAACTCCGAGTCATCCAGCATCGCCTTCACGCCGTTGTAGCACAGGGCGACACGGCCATTGCGACGGAAGAGGCGCTGGAACTGCTCAGTCATGTACGGCTTCACACCCTTATCGATCAACTCAGCACCGTGGATGATCAGTGTGTCACCTTCGCCCAAGGCCGAAGCCGCGAACGCCAGCACATTGACGAGCTGTGCCATCGCAACACCCTTCCCACGATCCACCAGAGCCGAAAAGTCATAGATGACGCGACGAGCCTTCTGAGCTCCGTCAATGACATCGTTCGTGATGACATTAAAGAGATCGCCATTTGCACTCAGCATGGACTTAAAGACAGAAGACAGCACAGAGTATGCGTGCACCATCTCATCGTCACGGTTAGCCCTGCCGGTCAGCGCCTTATAGCGCTGATCGAGATACGTGACAAACAGCTTCAGCTGCGGTACCTGATCGTGAGGCACGCCCACAAGACGCAAACGATCTTGGTTGTCCTTCGCGTTACGCGCCCACATGTTCTGATCCACATAGAACTGCTCCAGAGTGTCTCTGAGCTGCGACTGGATGATCGTCCGATCATCATCAGTAGGCTCATACACCTGCTCGGTCAGGAGCACCATCTTCTCCAAATGGGTCGAGAACAGCGAGAGCTGATCCTTGCGATCACCGAACACCTCAAAGGGATTGACATCACCCTGAGACATGTCGATCCGAGCAGTGATCGTGTCCATGCGAGGACCGAGAACGCCCGTCAGATCAGCGCCATCAAGGATGATGTGCACCACGCGCTTGTTGTTGATCAGCGCCGCCTGAGAGATCTTCGATCCCCACATATCGGCAACCTGAGCCTTGTTCATGATCTCAGCACGAGACTTCTCATCGTCAGCAACTACCACATGGTGACTGTACTGATCCACATCCATCAGGACGCCGGAATTGTTCACGTCGCCCACCATGTAGCCGACGAACTCACCACCACGGTCATTGAGACCGTTGGTGACGAGGTTGAACGCACCGGCCAGTTCGGTCGAGGTGAAGTGGAAACCCTTGCCTTTCTTCGATGCGTTGGGGGCAAACAGCGTCGCCAACTCCTGGCGCTGAAGACCAGGATGCGCAGCGATCGACAGGTTGCCGACACTATCGATATACCGACGACGCAGATCATCGATGACATCATCGAGGATCTCCAGCGAAGGAGCCTTCAGGAGAATGCGGTAGTGCACAGACAGGTAGGCTGCGCCATCCTGGACCTCAGCGATCGCCTGTTCGACCTCGGCAGACACCTTCGATGCCTTACGACGGGAAGACTTCGTGCCGTTCTCGCTCTGCTCCTGCTCTTCGAGACGATCGAGGCGTTCAGACGCCTTGATCTTGTCCTTGAGCCAGGACTCAGTCACGCGCGAGACCTGCTGAAGCAGAACCGCCGTCACATTCTTCGGCAAATAGGGAATGAGGTTCACACCCCAGAACGGAGGGAGCTCATCACGGGCGCTCTCATCGTGGAAGTAGCCCAGGATACATCCGACGTTACCGTCGATCTCGAAGTAATCCGAGTGAAAGACGTACCCCTGGCGAGGCTTCACTGCCAGAAGATGTGCATACTCCCTAAACGTTGCACCGTTAGTCTTCGAGAACAGAGCCTTGCGCTCCTTACGAGACATGCCCTTGAGGCTACGCTGCTGCGACGCAGCTCGATCGCGCGCTTCATCAGCAGCAATCGAGGCACTCGCTTCACGAACGCGAGATGTCGCCATGCCCCACGGCGATGACTCATCCGTCACCGCATTCGTGACACTCTCATTTTTGGCCATAGATGCCACTCCTTTCCATCATTACTGTTGTGGTCAATCGAAGACCGATTATGGTCGTTCCTCAGGCTATTCTACACGAAAACGAGGCGAAATCCCATCGCACAGTACTTGTTTATCGATATTCGTTGGCATTAGATACACAACAACCACAACAACCCCGGACGCGAACGTCCGGGGTTGTTACAGCCCTTGCAACTCTGGGGCTACACCATCTCTTACTTCGTGGTGACAGGTCCGTAGTGAGTTCTCAGGAGCTCGATCGTCTCATCATACGTGAGCATCGCGATTTGCTTGAACATCAGCGACGAATCAGCCACTTCAGCATCGAGCAAGTTGTGAGCCTTGCGGAGATCCTCGTCGTTGCTCGCGATGAGAATCAGGTACTGGTGGATGCTGAAAAAGCTTGTACCCACATAGGAATTCAAAGACTGGTACTGCTCATCCATGAGAGCGATCAACTCAGGATCGCGAGCCTCAGGATCGAGGGCACGATTACGCCTCTCCAGTGCCGCCTTCTGTGAATGAACACGCTGAGGCTCCTTCGTGGTCACAAAGACCAACTCCACGCCCGGTTCCAACTTGCGATAGAAACGATCGTTACGGTTCAGAATTGCATTCCGGTCCTGATCGAACAACAGACGCGACGCAGATCCCACGACCGAATACGCCTGGCCCACCATGCCGTCGACAAAGGTGATGAAACCCGTCTTCTCGTCGACATCCTTGATGCCAACGATCGAATGAAACTGGCCCGGACTCGAATCAGATCGCGTCAACACCTTGCGTGCAGTCTTCGGCAAGTAATCGAACAGAGCCATGATCATCTCACCGCGCATCTCCTTCGTCTTCGAGTACGCAGCGAAGTACGCTGTGGCGGCAATCCACCACACCGAGATGAACACCAGATAGCCAAAGTTTGCGCCCTTCAATGGCGTGCCCATCAGCAGCCACATAAGGATCACAATACTACCGATCCAGGCAAAGATCACCTTCATCGGGAGCGGCTTCAACTTGACGGAATTGTTCGACAAGCTCAGCTCATGATCGAGGATCGTACGATCCAGCGAAACGGGAATGGAATACCGTTCTTTCACAGCCATTCACAACCCTCCTTTCGTTCTGTTTCTCTCGTAGTCCTACTCGTCACTTATCGAACGAGAACGCGATGCCTCGCGTTCCATCCGGCTTGTCCTCCAGCGACAGGTACGCATCGAAGGTCTTGCCCGTCTTCTTGGACTTCATACCCTTAATGAGCACCTTCTCACCAGCCTCGATCTTCTCGCGCTGTTCATCGGTGAGCTTCACGCCAAGCATCGACTTGGGTGCAACGCCCTTCTTTGCAGCAGCCGTCGGCTTGGAGAAGTCTGCCTTGAAGCCAACGAACTTCCGACCCTTGAACTCACTCTCTTCGAGAGCGCCGACAACAGAGAACTCATTGCCAGTCTTCGCAGACGTAGCCGTGATCTCGATGTCCTTACCAGCCAGGAGATCCATGCACTCCTGATCGGTGAAACGATGACCGCTCCACGTACGGTTGAACTTCACGTGCTGGCCATTCTTGGCCCACGTTCCCTCGAAGTATTCCTTCTCCACAAATTCACTCATTCCAAGTTCCTTTCGCATTGTTTGTGCATTCGCCGTCATGACGGCAATATCATCTGTGATCAGTCCGGCCACTTCAGCCAGAACATCGTCTGCATTCTTCTGACCCTTGGCCACAGCCTTCATGTCAGCGAACACTCGTTCGGTAATCGTGAGATCACCAATGTGAGTACCCGGCAACAGCCGATAACTCATGTCACCGTGCTCTGTCAGGTTGATCTTGCCCCTCGTTTCGGTCATGAGGGGGTAACGCGACTTCGAGCTCGACACCTCAGCAAAAGTACTCGTGCGCGTTGCACCCGTCCCCACATCGCGTCGCTCCAACTGCTTCATCAGCCACTTCACAGTGGGAGCCGCAGGACGCGGTGGAACACCCTCGTGAACGAACGGCTGAGCCTGGGTACCAAGACCCGTCACGTTGTTCTCATCGTCGTCATCGTCTGCCATCGATGCGCCACCGAGAACAGACTTCCAACCCGGCTTCTTCGGCACCGAGCACGAACCCGTGTAGGAGGGGAAGTCGGTAACGTGACCCTTCTGGGCCTCGTACTCGTAGTCCTCCGCGAGAACAGCGAGAGCAGACCGAGCCAGCAGCTCATAGATCATGGCACCCGTCTTGCCGTACTTCGCCTCCACATCCGCAAGCGACTTCGGAATATTCGGGCCAGGACGGTTTGCACCGTGCGCACCCGAGTCCTTGACGTGAGTCGACCTGGCGGCAGTGTGCGTGAGCAGAGCTGGATCGATACCGACAGCACGCGCGATCGCAGGAGCGTTGCTCACGAGTTCCGCGAATTGCTCCTTGGTGACATGCTTGTCTTCGGTGCGGGGGTAGCTGACCACTTGGGCCTCGTACATTTTTTGATAGATTTTCAGCACGTCCGCCGCTTTCACGCCCTTGGCGCTCAGCAGTGCGGACAGACCAGCCAGATCCAGCATTCGAGGCGGGCCGGAGCGCTTCATGGTCTTGGAGTCGACAGTCACGCTCGATGCGTGAAGACCGCTGAGATCCACATCGCTCTCGCGAGCACATCGCTGCGCCTCAGGATCGGAGTACATCACGCCGTTCTCATCACGGAAACGAGGCTCGTAGAACGGCACCTTCTTCCACGACTTGTGCGCCTTCAGCTGATCCCCCACCAGCACCGTCATGGCCGACTTCAGTCGACCCTGACGCAGCACAGTACGTTGACCAGCAAGCTGAGATGCGACTCGGGTCCACTGCATCGAGAGGAAATCCCAACGAGACCTGAGCCACGCCATACGGTACTCGTCGTGATCGTCCATCGAGGTCAAACGCTTGCGCGATGCAAACGCCTTCTGAATCGACTTCGGAGATTCATCGGTGAAATACATGCGCGAGATCGGCTTTGTGTTCAGTCCGAGGGCAGCGATGATTTCCCAGGCTAGTAGCCCCCCTTCTCCCGATGGATCAACGTCGGTAGCGATGCAAATCTCATCACAGGAACGGAATGTCGTACGAATGTCGGACAACAGCTTCGACACGCCGTCCTTCTTCTCACGCTCAAACGCGAGATCATTCAGATCCCACGGAAGATCACTCAGTGCCCACGAAGCATACTGCGTGCGCTTTGACGGATCCACCTGATCCACCGGCTGTTTGAGCTCGAACAGGTGACCGCGTGCAAACGCGATCACATAGTTCTCGCCATTGTAGGTTCCAGTCTGGCCACCAAGCGCCTTCGCGAAATTACGCGCCGCGCTCGGCTTCTCAGTCAAGATACCAACTGTCATATATCCTCCAAATCATCGAAAACGTTCATATACGAGTATAACGAGTATATCAGAGTCGTTCAAAGACCACCATCGTTTCACCACGATGCTTCTGACGTGACTGTGCTCGCTGAAAATGATTACGCGATGCCGATGCATCGATCTCATCTGCCAGATGCCACTGCTCACCCAACGCATCGAGCGCCACTGCCGACATATACTTGCGCCACTTCTCACTGATCTGGAAGGCGAAAACGCGCGTCGACGGAGCAACGCTCATGGAAACAACCTGTTTCCACCATTCCAAGAATGCCTCGTCATCCAGATTCTCAGCTCCTTGGGAGGTGTAGATCTCCGTGTCGCCATACGGTGGGCAGGTCAGGACCATCTCGTGCGAACCATCTCGCATATCGCGAGTGGCACTATCGCCAAGTGCCACACTGACATTCGTCAGACCCAGACGGTCGATAAGACCCTGGTGAGCCGTCACCACAGCTTCAGAGATGTCTGTCCCGGTGTACGTCACACCACGCTGAGCACAGGTGAGCATGCGCTCACCCCACCCGCTGCACGGGTCGTACATGTGCGTCGGCTCATACCGATCGAGAACAGCCAGCATAGCGGTGTTAGCGAACGTCGAATACGACCGGATCTCACCGCTGATGGCCAGCCCTCGCACAACCTCCAGAGCTGACTCAGGGAGCCGACCCAGGTAATGCAACCGGTTAGCGAGCAGACGTGCGCGCAGACGGCCCCATTTGCGGTGATGAACCTCGTCGGCCTCCCACATCTGCAACTCACGGGCATAGAACGTCTCCCACGTACCACTACGGGCCAGCCAGGAGATCTGCCTCGAACCAGCATTCGTAACATCAATATCTGCCCACTGCTGCACCTGCTTCTCCAGACCTTCCCTGAGATCAGTCAGAGATTCAGGTAGATCGAGCCACGAGTACTCACGGTCCCAATCGTGACCATCGGGTGCCCCAAGAGCGAACCACAGATGAGCATCCGTTAGAGCCTCAGAGCCATCCCACAGCGTCACGTAATTCAACTGCGCCTCACGAGCCGCTTCACGCTTACGCACGTCTCGTTCAGTCCACACTTCCAATGCATTGCGGTAATACTGCGACTTCTCACCCTTCTTACGCCAAGTCCGCACCGTCTTCTGATCCATCTCGCGGTCAGCTTCGTACCAATGCTTACCATGCGACCACAAACCATTGAGTTCGATGAACAGATCGCGCTCAGGAATATAAAAGTCGACTGCAAAAGGATAACGATCATCATCACAATATTGTTGCACCACAGTCATACCGTGGTGATCTGCATACTCCACAAGTAGCTCATAGAGCGCTTCTTCTGACGATGAACTTGCAAACGTACCTTTCTTTCGTTTTGTAGCCATAGCGCGAGCACGAATCTCAGCAGACTCCATTCCATAATTAACGCCATAACGTTCTTGCATTGTTTGACGAAAATGTTCCTGAACAGTCTCGGATTGCGCGGCATTATCCACCCCGTAACGTTCCTGAACCGTGCGTCGACGACGCTCACAGATAACAGGAGAAAGCGAAGGATTGTCTACGCCATAACGTTCCTGCATCGTCTGACGCATCTGTTCTCGAACAGTCTCAGATTGCGCAACATTATCTACACCATAACGTGCCCGAATCGTCTGTCGAGCACGCTCACGCGTAACAGGATCAGATAGCACACTATCCACACCGTAACGTTCCTGAAAGGTACGTCGACGACGCTCTTTCACCTCTGGGGATGACGAAGCGTTATCCACACCATACCTACTGAATGTCGTAGCCCTGATACGCTCCCTGACCTCACTGCTCGACATAGGAGCAACACCACCATAACGAATCATGTTCGTCGCAGCTGTCTTATCACGGACATATTGTGCATATTCATGACCCAAGCCAAGACCTGCAAAAAGAGCGGTAAGAGAGATCACAGAGGGTGAGAGTGTCGGACTAATACCAAGCACCGAGAGCACCTCACCGCGAGTTGCTCTATCGCGTACACCTTCGAGAGCACGATTTATATCATCGCGTGAACATCTCATCTTCACGTGAGTCACAAGATACAATTTTCGATCCACTCTCAAACGCCGAGGTAGACGCCCACGCCCCTTTCCGCCAAAACCTCGCAAACGTAGATCATCATCACTTCCCTCCGGAAACAAGCCAGACTGCTTCTCCTGAGCTTTCTTACGAGCCCCATCAGCAAACACAGAACCTTCGGCCAACGTATACCGAGCACCATAACGTTCTTCTCTGGTCTGCGCCGCCTTCTCCTGGTATTCATCGAGCTTGAAAGGGTTGTCTGTACCGTACTGAGCGACCATACCCGCTCGCATCGTTTCACGACGCGAGCGACGATCAGCGTCACGGAACTCTGCACTCAGACCCAGAGCTGTGAACAGCTCGGAAAGCTTGATGAGATTCACCGCGCCATGCAGTCCAAGGTGCTCCAGGAGACCCGCCTTGTCCAGATCGCACGTGGCATATCGCTCCAGCACATCGTGCACAGTCTCCTGTGCGACACGCTGCCGCACGTGCTCGATCTTATATGCATGGCGATCAACGCCCTTCAACTCAGTCTTCATCGAAGAGTTGTGATAGCCAGGATCGATGCCGGTGGCATCAATGACACGCTGACGCGACCAACCCCGGCACACCAGGTCAGTCGCGCTACCCTCAGAAAATAGTTTTGCTTCATTCATGAGGCAATTCTATCATCGGTACAAGGGTAGTGCAACCCTATCTTCCCTCCCATGGCTCATTGATTATTCTGGTAAACCAGCATATCATAGAGTTATGGCACACAATCTTGCTCCACATCAGCCACAACCACCAAAAGGAGTTTTCGTGATCACCAATCTTAAAAACATCAAACCGTTCATCGAAAAGAGCGTGCCGTTCATTCTCACGGCAATTCTCATCGTAACCATCGGAGCTTTCGGATACCACATCTGGCACTTCCACGAGAAAACGGCCATCGAACAGACATACCGTACAGCCGTCCCGGCCCCCACCAACTACTACGTGATCGACGGTCCAGCGCAGGATGTTCACAACGTTGCCGATGACATGGGGACCATCGGATATTGCCCTCTCGATGACCAATCAAGGCCCACGTGCGCCGTAGGGCTGTTGTCGACACACACTCGTGCCGAAACCAAAGAACATGATCGTCAGTCCATCGAAATCGATCCAGCTGGGTGGCCCAGTCACAACGAAAAAACCACAATCGACTCCAACAACGGCGAGTTCTGGAACCGCTCGTATCTTCTCCCTGATTCGCTTGGTGGTAAACCCGTGAAGGAAAACCTCATCACCGGAACACTCGCCCAAAACATCGGTGCGACCACAGCTCATGACGGCGGTATGGCATACGTAGAAACACTTGCGCAGCAATATCTCAATGATCCGTCTCACGACAACTGCCCGCTCTACTACGCAGCAAAACCTAAATATGATGGAGACGATCCAATCCCATCAATCGTCACCATTGACATTGAATCATGTGATCGCTCATTGTCTCAGCATGTCATCGTCCTCAACACCGCCAATGGATACACGATCGACTACTCCAATGGATCCTTTAGCCCGATCGAGCGCTAATTCTCACCGGAAGACAACACCCCGCAGCAAAAGCTACGGGGTGTTGTCTATGCTACTCCACGATCTTCAGATTCCCTCGCTGCACTGACTCGTCTTTACTGAGCTCACGGGCCTTATCCCGAAGCTTCGCGCGTGCATCAACAACCGTCTTATTAGTTAGATCAATCGACAGGGCCGTAGCGTTGTTAAAAAGACGCGGCTCCGTCTTGTCGACGAGCAACCATGTGAGCATGAGCTCCAGCTCATAGAGCTGTTTCTCAGCGCTGAGCGCACGCTTCGTCATCGCATCAAGGTCTTTCTGAGCACGCTGCTGGTTATCCAGCACCTGCTCCACCTTCATCTCGATCGCGGCCACACGACCCTGGCCTGTGCGCAACACTTCAGCAGCACGCCTCGTGTTCTCGTCGACACCGGGAATCTCGATGTCAAGAGCGCTCATCGCCAACGCTGTGATCAACGAACCCGATGACAGCGTTTTGCTCTGCGTCTTTGGTGTTGGAGCGGCACCAAGCTCTGGTGCACCCAGGCGCGTCAGCTCGTCTCGAATCGCTTGCACGATGATGGCAGGCAAATCTCGCGGCCTTGTCGAATCACCATCAAAAGCAAAACGAACGTCACCCTCGATCGTCGTGGGGATCTCACTGCCATCACGATGACGCAACGCCATCGGCACAGGCTCATACAGGCGCTCTGCTGATTGCTGGAGCTGCTGCTGAGGCTGCTGCGCATCGCTATCCGACTCACTGTGCTCGATGTGCTCATCGTTATGAGCTTCCCCAACAGATGAAGTCTTTTCATCGAGATCAGCAACAGCACTATCAGCTTCAGTGATCAGATCATCAGGCTCATTACGTTGCGGCTCAGGCGGCGCAGAGCCCACACCAGAGGCACCTGCTGGCGAAGCATTACCGGCGTTGTTACTGCCGTTTGCGCCGCCACCAGACTGACGACGCGCGTTCAACGCTGCCCCCGCAGCTGTATTACCAACACGCGCAGAGCGCGCCGACACAACGGCTGACTGCTGATTCATACGCTCACGCAGCTGCTTCTGAGCCGCATACAACGGATCAAACACCTCAGGCGATGGCTCATCGTACTCGAAATCACTCATCGTTCACTCCCGCTCTCTTGTCACTCTTCGCCGTCTTCATCATCCAACAGGTAGCTATCGCCACGAGTCAAACCAATGATCGTCGACGCCATCGACATGACAGTCTTTTCGAGGTTGGCAACATTGCTGGCCAACGAGATCTGCGCATCCACAAGCTGAGCCAGACGCGCCTGCTCTAGCGTCGGCAGATCGTAGTCTCCGTTCTTACGGGCAACATGACCATCGATGCACTCGATGATGAACTCATTGGCGCTCAGACCCTCTTTCTCAGCCCAATAATCCACCTTGTCACGCACGCTGTCTGGCATACGCACATTGAGCCGAACCATCGGCTCTCCTGCTTCGCCAGCTTTTCTATTAGTCACTGCCACTACAACCTCCTGTCTTACTTGTTGTATCCGTGTTGTGGCTCTTTGTTTTTCCTGATAACTAAGTATAACACAGAGCCTTGGCACACTCCCGTGTGCCGAGCATCATCATGATCCGTCGGTACTGTTGGTACCGGCCCTCCCCCTCACCAGACAACAGAAAGAAGAGGTACACCATGGCTGTATCTGTATCCATCGTGGATGTCGCTGCATACATTCTCGCTCGTGAGAGCACAATGGTGACACTGAAGCTCCATAAGCTTGCGTTTTACGCACAGGCTGCACATCTTGTTCGCCACGCATCCCCTCTATTTCCAGAGGATTTCCATGCATGGATCGTCGGCCCTGTGTGCCCGCAGCTCTACCGCCTTCATCGAGGCAAGCTCTTGATTCGACCAGGAGAACTGCCCTCCGGTAACCCCTCGGCTCTCACGCACCCAACCCTGTGCAGAGAGCGAGCTCTCATCGATCGTGTCTGTGCTGCTATGGGCAGCATGACCCACGCCGCACTGAGCAAAAGAATGTATCGCGAGCTTCCATGGGCAGATGCTTACGCACGACACACATCATCATCGCTCTCTCATCTGGTACCCCTCCCCATTGTCACCACTGATGAGATCATCACTCAAGACGCAATGCGTGACTACTACAGCAAGCACCGGCTTGTCTCTTGATGAGCACACTACCGTGTGCCGGGAATCGTACTGATTCCCCCACCTCTCTCTTTTTGCTTGGAGTAACCACATGTCTAAGACAACACGTTTGCCCCGCTTGCTCATCACCGGTTCCCGCACACACCAGTGGACCGCATATGATTCGCAGGCTCTGCTCATCGCTATACGCGACATTGTCGAGAAGACCCAGAAGCGCCCCACTCTCGTACACGGTGGCGCAACAGGCGCAGACACCGAAGCCGCTCTCCACGGACAACACCTGTTCAATCTCCAGGCTGAGATCCATCGAGCCAACTGGAAGAAGTACGGCAGGACCGCTGGCCCCATCCGCAATAAGCAGATGGTTGAGCTAGGAGCCGATCTCTGCCTCGCGTTCCCTGATCACCCAAAGGGCCACGGATCCCGAGGCACATGGAACTGCATCGACCTCGCGCAGCAGGCCGGAATCCCCGTCCTTGTTGTGTGGGGTCAGCGTTTGTGGGTATATAACCCCAATCATCCCACCCATGGAACGTATCGAGCACTCGATCGATACATCCCCTGATACATCAACAAGAAAGGCCCATCTCATCATGGCCAAGAAGCGTAAGAATCACGCCACCACCACATCTCGCGATGCACATGATCACCGCGCAGACGAGCTCGTGTTTGATCTGGTAATCGCAGCACGAGACATCACCTTCGATGTAGTGGAGCGCAACAACAACGTCATCACTCTCCACGCCCACGTCAACAGCATCGTCAGCGCAGATCCCATCACTGTCATCGTGACCGCCACTGATTACATCGTTGACGGCGCTCACTTCGACACAGTCGCACAGACGCTCGACGCTCTTGCATCTGTGTCAAGCGACTAGGACCTGAAAGGCTATCGCCACCATGGCTATCGACATCCGCCATATTACCGGTGACAACGCCCAGAAGGCGTTCATCAATCGAGTGATCTCCCGCAGTGACCAGATCTACCCAAACACTGACCATAACGTCATTCGATCGGTTGCTGGTCAGTTGCTGGATTACACGTTTGGAGACCTTGACTTGCTCGCAGACATGCTGCGTGTCGACGTGCCGTGGCTACTCACCGGCCATGGTTCGTGCCCGTCTATCTCGCACTGAACAGAAAAGAGACACCCTATACCTATGAATCCCATGATTGAAATCATCGAGAACGAAGATGGATCCCTCATTGCACGAATACCCGATAATGCGAAGATCCACATCGGATCATTCATTATCCCGAAACTATTCGTATTCTGCGGATCAGTAGCTATCATTCTCCTAATGATTGCACTTGGTTTAATCTTCTTAGACTATCTGAATTAAAACTGAAAAGGAAACACATGTACCCAGAACGAGAGTATCGACACCTGGAACCGGCCACAGCAGACCTTTACCTCTTCGGTACAATCCGAATTCCAGAAAAGGTCGCTCGAATCATCGCATTCATCGGCGCAATCTTCATTGCATTCCTCGTTGTTGATGGCTGCATCGAATTGCATAAGAAGTTCACACAGCCAGACCCATTCGTCTCAGGCCCTGGCGCACTGTCGTCATCCGAGAAGTACATCTCATTCGACGGCTTCGCACAGCGCACGTATCAGCCAAGCGAAGGCGCAATCACCTATTGTGATCCTGACGATCGTGGTCGACCCACGTGTGCTTACGGTCTCCTGACCCCAGAAAACCGCGAGAAGGGTAAAAATTACCAACGTCACGACGTTGATTTCAACCCCAGCGGCTGGCCCAAGACCAACACTTACATTGAAGACTTCGGACCACTTTGGGTCAAGACACCTATGTTCGGAACGCAACTAGGTGGTGACTTCATTCCCAACAACACCATCACGGGTACCAAACACCTAGATAACTATCGGCCTAAAGGTAATGTTTATGACAAGAACGGACTCCAATACCCCGAGTCTCTTGCTACGAAGTATCTTGACGATCAGTACAACGCGCAATGCCCGTTGTACTACGCAGTGACGGCTAACTACGAGGCAGATGAGCTCATTCCACGAAGCCTGACGGTTGACATTGACGCGTGTGACCAGTCGCTTTCCAAGCGAATGACAATCTACAACGTCGAAACTGGTTACAACATCAACTACCACACAGGTGAAACCCACGAGCAATAAAGGATTTGACACATAATGTATCCATACAAAATTAAACCACTTTGGGTAACAATGGTACAACTTACCATTGTGATAGGGGTAGGCTTCGCAATAATAGCATGGTTGCTCACCCTTCGAGCTCAGGAAAACGCAAAACAGCCTGGTGCTCAGCCTGGCACCACCAGCAATTACTACAGCATCGGTGGACCGGCTGAACACCCGTACCAAACAGATGCATCTTCTGACGGAACCATCACGTACTGTCCTCTCGACGAGCTGAGCCGTCCTACGTGCGCGTATGGCGTTCTCACCACCGAGAGCAGGCTCCAGGCCAAGCAGCGTGGCCGACAGGACATCACTGTCAACCCCACCGGTTGGCCTGAGAAGAATCAGAAGGCCACCATCAAGGACTACAAGGACAGCGGCGCATCATACTACGGATGGTTCTGGAACCGTTCGCATATGGTCGCTGATTCCCTTGGTGGCGATCCCATCAAGGAGAACCTTGTGACGGGTACACGTACCCAGAACGTCGGCCTCAGCAAGGACCACAACGGTGGTATGGCGTATGCCGAGACCAAGGCGCGCGACTACCTGGATAACCCGGCAAACGCACAGTGTCCTCTCTACTACGCTGTGACACCCAACTACCAAAACAGCGAGCTCATCCCTCGCACTGTCACCATTGACATGGAATCGTGCGACCAATCGATCTCCGAGCACATTACGGTATTTAATACCGCCGATGGCTGGAACATCGATTACTACAACGGGCGGATCGGCTAACCAATAACAAACCGAAAGAAGAAAACAATGGAAACTTTTAACGCTATCATGAAGGCACTTATTTTTATTGTAATGACAGGTGCTGCCGCGATAGCCATGTTCGTTGCAACTTGCTACTTTATTCTTGGCAGCAAGGGTGAAGAAGATCGCTTCGCTATCATTATGATTTTTGGAGTGCCAAGCGCCTTGTCCAGTGTAATCGCCTTGTGGGGCATGATCAACGTCATTTACTACTGGCTCATTCCAGCGATCTGGTAACAACAAACAACAACCGAAAGAAGGCGATTTCGAAATGACAAAGCACACATGTCTCTGCTGCGACTACAGCGATCAATTCCCATGTGACTGTACGGATTGCAACGGTTTCGATGATTGCGATTGCTTCTACTGTCATGGGGATGAAGGATATTGGTCTTACTAACCCACATTGACAACAACCAAAAGGAGTCCAATGAACATCAACATTGACACAAGTAACATCGATCTCGTCCACAATCCAGATATTCTGGCGCTAGTGCTCAAGAGTCTCCCCAAGGCTCACATTGTCCACGTTGAATTTTTCGACGGGGATACTTACGAATTCATCACAACGATTCGCGATACCCTCATCTGCACCAACGAAATTATTGGGGAGTTGAACCCATCAGAATTCACCAGCTTCGTCCAGGGTAAGAATCCCAAATACGAAGACGCATGCTATATCGATTTCAGCCAACCATCCCCTGAGCAGAATATCAAGAGTCAAGACATCTCACTCAATAGGGCGATGCATGCTAGGCCTGGCGAACTACTGCATATCGGAAACAGACGCATTGTCGCTTGCGATGGTTTCTTCATTGATCTGGACAACGATCTACAGCAACTATCGCGATCTCAGATCGCAACTATGTTGTTCCTCAATGACACACCGTCAACCAATCTCAAAGAGCTCTTCTCATAGCAAAGAATTTCAGAAGAAAGAAGAAAAACAATGGTAACTATCTACGACAAGCCTCTTCTCGTCATTCGTAACGGCGAGATCAGGACGGAAGGGTACTGGAAAATTACCGTCCCTGGGACCGTCGTCCTTGTCTCCGGCCAGCGGTTCATGTTCCTATCGAGCGACAACACCAGGGACGGTTTCTGGTTGGTGTTGGGTGAACAGACTCAGCTGACTGTCCAGGAATTCTATGACAGGTTTGAGATGCAGCCCATTGCGGTTGTTATCGACACCAGTATCCCAGAAAGGAAGTCACACCCATGAACAACAAGATCGAATTCGACCTCGCCAACTGCGACGGCAACGCTTTCGCGATTCTTGGCGGATGGCGACGCGCTGCCCGCCAGCAGGGCTGGTCTGAGGACACAATCGAAGCTGTGCTCGCAAAGGCTAAGTCCGGCGACTACGACCACCTCGTCCAAACCATCATGGGGTACTCGAAATGAGCTTCTACGATGACTGGGTGAAAGCTTTCCCTTACATTGGTAGAGATAGCGACAAAAACGAAAAAGATGTCGATCGTGATTCACCGTGCAAATGCTGCGACAACAGAAATCCTCCCTGTATGTGCTATGCCTGCGATGGCACTGATGACTGCTGTTGTTACGGATATTGCGATTGCAATCAATAATGGCTACAACATAGGAAAGTATCATGGAAATCATCATTGACATTGACATGTCGGCATATCGACGAATGATAATTCTCGAACGTCTAGCAAAGGCTGGGAAGAAAGTCAAAATCAACCTAACCGACCACAGCACCCTCCCCATCGAGATCCTCAACGCATGGCGGCGAGAAGCACGTAAGCAAGGCTGGTCCGAAGAAGAGATTGATGCCGTGTACCAAGAGGCGGATCCAGATATTGACTTTTATCGCCACATCGACATTCTGAATCTATTTTCGGAACGCATCCCGAATAAATACTAGATACAACGAGAGGCAAACCATGCTACATATCCCTCTCGACATCAACAACCATGTATTACAAACACACATCATACTCTAGCTATGGCCACCCGGTGCGCCGCCAACCTAGCCCTCGTGTCCCACTCAATCTCGACTGGACCCAGTGGCAAGACATCACCTGGTATGACAACCAAGGTCGCCCTTTGACCTACCCAAAGTACCAAACCTGGTTCGATGACGGACTTTACATCTACCGCATCATCTTAACTGGTGAAATCATGCGAGGTAAACACGAAACCAATCTATATATTGGTAAAGCGCCAATATCAGAGAACACTGACGCTTACACCAATGGCATGTGGAAACCAACACCTCATCTCATTCGTTACCTCAAAAGTGCAGCCAGTTCTGAATGGGAAACTGATAAACCTACACTCGATCGTATTTTCGGTTATAGGCAAGCTTGGGAAACCATTATCACCGAGTTCACAGAATACTGCACGCAGCTCACGCAAAATGGTATATCCAAGAGCTATAGTGAACAACTAGCGCAGAGTGATATGTAATAACAACACATCAACAAAAAAGAAGGAGCACAATCATGCCCCATATCCCCCTGGATATTGATTGGCGACAGTGGGAAGAGGTCGGCCCCGATGTCGGCCTCTTTGAAGACGCCCACATGCATCGCCAGACGTGGTTCGATGACTGGAACTACGTCTACCACGTTGCTTTGTGGGAGAACTTCAACGACAACGAAGACCCCGCCTCACTGATCGTCACCCGCGTCGATCAGATGGGCGACAGTCCGTACAAGCAGACCTCTCGCGCGATCGGTGATTCCGGTAATCCCGAGTACTGGTCTGAGCTCGATCGCTTGTTCGGCTCGCGCCGATCGTGGAACGCTGTGCTGAGCAACTTCCACGACTACGTGAAGCACCACCCCTACAGCCGCCACGGCGACAACAACTAAGCGCAAGACGCTGAGCACACGCCCCGTTACTGCACTATTAAGTCAGTAACGGGGCTCTCTCTCTCTCTCTCTAGTTTATATACTGTTTTCATGCAATGAAATTGCATCGGTAGTAGTAAAGAACCCTGTATAGTCCAGAAATAAGCAACACCACCTACTGGACAACAACCCGAAAGGACACAACCATGCCTGATATGTACGGATTTGCCGTCAACGAAGAAGAATTCGTCGCACTCATCAACGAGCTGTTGGGTAAGACGACCCCCGAGGTCGACAAGAAGACCGAACAGGCCAACGCCCGCGCTACCTTGTCCGACATCATCGGTATTGACCTGGACAAGCTCGCCGCACTCGTCAACGATGAGACGACCGACAACGAGACTGCTGACAATAATGAGGCAGATACTGACACAGACAACGACACAGCAGACATTCTTGCTGATGATCTCTTCCGAGCCAAGGCTCCCAACGGGCTCGAAGACGTGTACAAGGCAGGAAAGTTCAATATCGGTACCGTTATCAGCATCAACGACGTTGAACACTCCCACATCGCCTCTGTCCATAACAACACCACCTTCTGGGTCGACGCTGCGGGTCATATCCTCTCCGAAGAGGATATAGCGCAATATGCACGAGGTGCCAACAGCTTGCACGGTGCCGTTGTTACTGAAATTGTCCACTTCGGATGATCGGACACATTATGGCACTACCCAATTGGTATGGCATCAATGGAATTGGCTTTGAATGGCGAGGTTCCCAAGATGACCCAGTATTGCACTACAAGGGATATACATTCAACGGAAATGGTATCCAAGACGCCCTGTGGGACATGTTTCTGGAAGATCACGGCAACCCTGACAACGATGATGAATGGAAAACATTTGTGATCAACAATGCCATCGATTACCTAGAAACTCTCATCGATCTCAATCTCACACAGTAACAACACAACAAGGAGACACCCATGGAACTCAATGACAAGGCGCAATCCCTCATCACGCGCAGCATGAAGTTGCTGCGTGATCAGCTGGAGGGTGAGAAGAGAGCCGACGATCAACCGATCCTCACTGACATTCTGAACGAGAACATCAGGATGCTCGATGATCTCATCAAACGTGTTGAATTCGAGGGCTTTATCTTTACCCTAACTGATGAGTGGTGAACAGTTCTCACCCATCATCACAAAGCTCTCTGATACGTACAAGCATCAACACCGCTGATCAGAGAGCCTACCCCTCGTGGCGAAACAGGCAGACGCGCTGGATTTAGGTTCCAGTACTCATCACGGGTATGTGGGTTCGAATCCCACCGAGGGGACCAGCCTCTATAGCTCAGTTGGTAGAGCAACGGACTTTTAATCCGTGGGTCCAGGGTTCGAGCCCCTGTGGAGGCACCAACACATCGCATCAACAACCTCTCACAAACAAGAAAGGCCGCACACATGTCTATCCACCCGCCCATTATCTTCAGTACGCTCACCACACCATTCAACCGCCTTGCGATCGGCACCATTGTCGAAGACAGCGAGGGCAATCGATACATGAAGACGTATTGCGACGGCTTCAACCTCTGGATCGATAGCAACAACATCGAATGCGCTCATAATGACACATGGATGCTGGAGCGCATCGAAAAGAAGCCCGACTCGTGGCTCGTCTGGGTCTGACATGAACATTGCAGCTACCACCCCTGCTCACGTCGCAGGATTTGTACTCAATGTGTTGCTGTTTGTCACTCTTATGATACTGCCACGTAAAATGGCAGCAGCGCAAACCACACACCACAAGCGCTATATTGCATTCCTCATCGGCAGCTCTGTTCTCATGAGCTTCTTCCTCGTCATCATCATGATTGATATCGCAGCATTCATCTAACAAAGAAAAACAGAAAGGATCCACCATGAGCAACATCGCATGGGGAATCATCTCCCTTATTGGACTTATTCTCAATCTAACACTGATCCCCGGAGACATTGCAGAGGAAAAATTCACATCTGCTGCATTCAGCGGCATTTTTGCCATCATCAGCGCTATGACAATGGTCTATTTCTTCATGAAATAAACAATAGGAGAAACCAATGTGCACCATGTGCGAACACCCGTCGAAAACTGACAACATTAACGACCTGCTCGAAGCATACGAACGTCAGCAGCGCGAAGTCTACATCAACCGAACGATTCCCGCCATCGACAAACTTGAAGGTATTGCATACGACCTGGCAAATGCATACGAAATGGAATACCGCGCCAATCCCACCTATGAAAACGAAGAACGTATGCGCTACTGGCGATACATGTGGGCAGCTCATTGGGATAGTAAAGGTGGCGGAAGGTACTTCACACCACACAACGAATACAAAAACCGCAAAAAGGAATACGACGAACTCATTCGCAAACATAGAGAATCTATCGAGCGCACCGTAGGACCGCGTTAAAGGACCAACATGTCTCTCACTGCATTCATCAAACGTTTCAAACCACGTCGCTACACCACGCTGCGTATTGAATTCCCCATCATGCTTCCGCGTGATTGCTCACCCAGCGAATATGAATATCTCTCCAGCGCCGAGATCGAAAGTAAAGTGCTCGCTGTATACACAGCGCTCACCAACAAATGCGGCATCACACCCAAGCAGCTACGTGGGACTATCGTCCCTATCCTTGCTACCTCACAGCGCTTCAGCAACAAGATCATCGTCAAATGTCGTGTGTCTGAAGATGCACCAGTGACAATGATCCGCGACGTTCTCGTACAAACATTCAAGGGGAACTGCGCACTATTTGTGTAACCCCTTGTTTCACTGTCAATATCCTCAATTATCAAGTAAACTGAGGTCAGAATGTTCTCCTGCTCATCACAGATGCGCAAGAGTCTTCTCTGGGGATGAACCCATCATCCCCAGCACACCCTTCACGAAAGGAAGAGTTACCCAATGAATCTCAACAAGATTTTCAAGAAGCGAAAGTCCGGCCTCACTCTTGTGGTCGCCACCACGCTTCTGTTTGCAGCCCCGATGGCTGCTCAGGCTGCTACCGAGAACACCAACGGTACGGCTGACAACACAGCAGCTAACAATGCTGCTGCCGATGGCAACAACGGCATCGTGGGCACCGAGCCCGGTGCGTCGACCGCTACGGGCGGTATCAAGATCAGCAAGGTCCAGGTCAATGGCCGTTACGGAGACAAGTACTCCGTGAATGCCACCTTGGACATCCGCGTTGATTACGCGGGTGACAAGGTCGAGAAGGGCGCCACCTTCTCTGTGGGCCTCGGGGACGGCATCCAGATCCCCAACGGATTCAACAGTGTCGATCTCAAGGCCACCGCCTTGGATGGCTCTGAGAAGAAGATCGGTAAGTGCACCGCCGAGAACGGCGCATTCAAGTGTGTCGTCACCGAGGACATCGCTGCAACTCTGGGCGGCAATGGGTCGTTGAAGAACGGCTTCGTCAAGCTCGAAGCCACCTTGAACAAGTCGAGCATCAGCAAGACCACGACCAACGTCGTCGTCGACGGTACGAAGTACACAGTCGGCCTGGGCCGAGGCGTCGTCGGTGAGCCCGTCACCAAGGGCGACGGCAAGTTCTGCTGGTCTGATGGCAAGACCGCAGAGGGCCTCTACAAGTTCGGCTGCTGGGTTCAGGCCCAGGGCCAGCCGGGTCAGACCATCACGATCACGGAGACTCGTGACGATGCCACCTACCAGGGCGGTGTCACCATGACGACTGTCGACGGTGACTGGGCCAACCCCATCGACTGGAACAACATTGGGGTCACCAAGCCCAAGGTCACGAAGAGTGCAGACGGCAAGTCTGCTACCTTCACGATCCCTAACGAACTGAAGGGTGACCACATGGCTCGCATCCGCGTTGTGGTCGTCACTCCCGAGAAGGAGATGACGAACAAGGCGACGGTCAACAACAAGGAAGTCAGCACCACGGCCACCTGGCGAGCCAAGGGCTCGTCTGGTGCCGAGACTGGCGAGGACGCGAAGCCGGTGACCCCGACTCCCGCGCCCACTCCTGAGCAGCCCAAGCCGGATCCGACTCCGACCCCGGATACGCCTAAGCCTACGCCGACTCCTGAGCCTGAGCCCAAGCCCTCGGAGCCTCCGGTGACGCCACCTGTCACCCCGGAACCCGAGAAGCCCGCTCCGACTCCCGAGCCGTCGAATCCGCCTGCTCCTACGCCTACGCCGGAGCCATCTACGCCTCCTGTGACTCCGCCTGAGGATCCCAAGCCTGCTCCGACGCCGGACCCGACTCCGACGCCTACTCCTGAGCAGCCCAAGCCGGATCCGAAGCCCACGCCTGAGCAGCCGACTCCTAACCCCGATCCGAAGCCCAGCACTCCGTCTGAGCAGCCAAAGCCGGAACCGTCTCAGCCCTCCAAGCCGAGCGATCCTACTCCTGCTCCGACCCCGGACACTCCGGCTCCCAGCCCGAAGCCGTCCGAACCTTCTGTGACGCCGGATCCCAAGCCCAGCACTCCGTCTGAGAAGCCTGCTCCGAAGCCTGAGCCTAAGGAGACCCCCAAGGAGACTCCTTCTCAGCCCTCTACGCAGACCCCGACTACTCCGTCTACCCCAGACAAGCCGGGCAACAACACATCTCAGAACAAGGGCGCTGTCACGGGTCTGGCTCAGACCGGTGCTGCCAACACTGGACTGATGATCGCGGGCACTGCTGCGCTCGTCGCCGCTGGTGGCGTTCTGATGGTGCTGCGTCGTCGTCAGAACACTGGCAACTGACGTAGGTCAGTAGTCATGAGACAGGGAGAGGCTCTGGAGATGCAATGCTCTCTGGAGCCTCTCTCTTTTCAAGAACAACAAGACAACAAGGAGAAAACAATGCGTAAGGAATACAAGACCACTGAGCTCATCGATGACATCACTGGCGTGCCTGCTGACACCACCATCCCGTTCAGCGTGAACGGCAAGGACTACATCATCGATCTCTCTGACGACAACGCTGCTGCATTCAACGAGGCGCTCGCGCCCTACATTGAGCATGCTCGCCGTGCACCGGCCAACAAGCGCAAGTCGCGCAGCTCCAGCGAAGCGGCTCGCGCCAAGCGTCAGCGAAACGCAGAGATTCGCACCTGGGCACTGGAAAACGGTGTAACCGTTTCCAAGCGAGGCCAGCTGGGCCAGGACATCGTGGCAGCTTACGAGGCCGCGCACGCTGCGCCCACTGCCGAGAGCACTGAGAACTCCGAGAACTGACAGGAATGGCACATGTCTACTACTGTTGCGTTTCTTGATAGAAACGCTGAAACCGATCTGAGCTCTCTCCCAGTAGGAACGCTGATCATCACTGTCGGCCCAACTGAACAAGTGACTCATGAGGACCGTCAGTACATGAAGTGCCAGCGTCACTGGATCAGCCCTGACGGTGGCCACTGGGATGATGAGTCTCTCGCTGAGGATCTGGGTGAGCAAATCGAAATGGGTCGTCGGGCTATCGCCACGTACATCCCCATTTACCCCGCTCATCAATAACTGGCAATCCAGACAATCAGTCAGTCAGTCAATTCATGTTGCCTCCCCCGTGTATATTTGTGTGTACCCCTGTACATCACAGATGTACCGGGGGAGGTAATGTACACTGGTACTAACTAAATATTCACCGCCCCTCGTGGTGAAAGTGGCAAACACAGCGCATTCAAAATGCGCCGCCTTTGGCTTGTGGGTTCGAATCCCACCGAGGGGACCACCAAGTGTCCGGGCAATGCTGGATGATTAGGACTTAGCTCCTGCCGCTCTGATCAAGCGGATGCGCCGGACACCGTGATCGGGGATCACGTACGGGGTAGCACCCGAAAGTCGACATTTGCGCCATGAGGCGTTTGTGTGTGATTTGTCGTCGACTAGACAGCATCCCCACATAACCCCTCTCTTGAACAGGACAGACAGAGAGGTAGCGGACCCATTGGAAATCACCTTTCCAATGGCTTACCGCATCTGGTTTACTCTTTGGGCCGCTGTCTTTACTAAAGACAGAACAGAGGTGATCTGAGGCCCAAAGAGTAAACCTGCAACACACAGCAACACAAGAGCACGGAATGTGGCGCAGCTTGGTAGCGCACCTGCTTTGGGAGCAGGGGGTCGCGGGTTCGAATCCCGCCATTCCGACGATACAAGTGCGAGACACTTGTATTGCGGGTGACTACTCGCGGCTGATTATTGACTTCAGCCGAAGGCCACCATACGTTTAATGACAAGCACGTATGGTGGCCATAGTTGGCCAAGTAACACACTTGGCTTTATCTCGAATAGTGTAAAGGTAGCACACCGGATTTTGGTTCCGGGAATCTAGGTTCGAATCCTGGTTCGAGAGCTAGTCAACGCGTATTTGTTTCCTTTCTAGCGTTGACTATGGGTCACCCTCAGCGCCTGCTTAACTGTAGAGTGACAAGCTGCTTAGCTCAATTGGGAGAGCGGCTGCTCGACCATTTGATTGTTTCTACTATCAAATGGAAGAGTGGCCGATACAGGTTCGAGTCCTGTAGCAGCACTAAATAACGCACACAACAATCGATCGAAAGGATCTCATCATGTCCACCAAGTACGCAGTCATTTCCCAGCCTATGAAGGGCATCGATCCCGACAAAGTCACGTCGCAGCGAGAGAAGGCTGAAGCAGCTGTTCGAGCTGCTGGCTACGAAACCATCGATACTGTCTACGAAGAGGACTTCAAGTACGATGTTGTCAGCGACAGTATCGTCAACCCCGCACTGTGGCACATGGGCCTCGCTCTGATGCGCCTCTCAAAGGCGCACATGATCTACATGTGCGCCGGATGGGAAACTACACGCGGATGCCTTATGGAGCATCAAGCAGCAGTCGCTTTCGGAGTCGACATCATGTACGAGACCGACTGACACAGACTACAAGCTGACAATCGCATAGAAGGAGCGTCGGAACCATTACGGAACCGACGCTCCTTCTATGCGCTACAGAAAGATAACTAATTATGAATTCTGAAGCAATCAAAACGATTAGACGCCTTGATGCAAGCGTGTTCCACACTGACAATGAATCCCTGACTGTCGACATCAATATCGTTGCATGTTTTGATGATGGCGAACATTCTGTTTCCATCACATGGGATCCACACACTGATGAAGTGTCCCTTGAACGCATCTAAACACTCCGAAAGAAAGCAACACACATCAGAAGAAAGGTTAATTTTCAATGATCATCAAGCTCAAGAATCTCTCTATCCCGTTCCACAGGCTCGGCCTCGGAGCCATCCTGATCAGCCCGGACGACTCTCGTTACCTCAAGTCGCTCACCGACGACGCAGAGTTCTGCTGGGTCACAGCCACTGACGCCATCACTGCTGAATCCGTGCTCGATAGCACGATGAAGCGCGACATTGGTGACGGTAAGGGCTGGAAGGTCATCCCGTGACAGCCGTGACAGAGAGCATCGAGTACATCGATGATGCCGTAAACGGCATCACACACAACAGTGACGGTACATTCACCGTGACCGAAGAGCGCCTCAAGGAACTTCTCGAACATGAAGTCATCAAGGAATTGTATGACATGAACGTTGACACTCCTGGATCCTGCATGTTCGGCATTGAAAGTCTCTATCCAGGCTACGGTGACGAACCTGAAGTTGTTGCTAACACGATGGTAAGCATCATCATCGATACGTCCAACTAACCATTCGATAAAGAAAAAGAGAAAGAAGAACTCAAATGCTTACTGACGAACAACTCGATGAGCTCACCACGCGATTGCTGAAAAAGATCGCACCGATGCTCGGTCTTGAGTACGAGGAACCAGAATCACAGCCCGTCACCACGATCGAAGACGAGAACGGTATTGTTCACGATCTCGCCAAGCTCGTGAATACCCAGTGCCTCATTGATACCGGCATGGGTACATTCATGGCAGTGCAAGATTACACCGATCTGAAGGCAGACCCTTACTGGATGGCTTGGGACGGTCAGAAGTACACGCCCGAAGAGCTCGCAGAGCGCATCAATCTCATGGCACCGGGAAACAGCGATATTGTCATCAATGTCCACGAATTACGAGACTGAAAAAACAAAAACAGTAGGGAGTGAGAATGAAAATCTCCGATGACGAGTACCACGACATCAAACAGAATCTGATCAACGCTCTTGCCCCACAACTAGGTATCGAGCCTGAAAAGGAACTGCGAAAGACCGAAATCAAGGATAAGAACGGCACTATCCACGATCTCGAAAAACTCGTCAAGAAAGAATGTGTCATCGACACCGGCACAGACATTTATATGTCGCTATGGTCCAAGCGTGATTGTGGCTACGTATGGATCTCATCAAACACGTCTACATGGCTATCAAAAGACCTCGCATACCATCTTCATCCTGATCACATGACGAAAGATTCCGATCAGGAGATCACTGTTCATGAATTCCGAAACATGGCACGGATGCGAGATCAGAATTGCAACAGCACAGACACGGAACTTTCCGACGCGCAATTCTACTACCTCACGCGGAGCTTGTTGGCAAGCATTGCACCCAAGCTAGGCATCAAGCTTGAGGAAGACTTGGAATGGGACCAAGTCAAAGACAAGGATGGTAACGTCCGAAGTATTTTCCTATTCGAGAAGAAACAATGCATCGTCGACACCGGCGAACATATTTTCATGCCAGTATTCGACGCGCGTGAGAATGATAAATACTGGATCACGCCCAACGGGTTTACGTGCAGTACGAGAGACCTTGCGCAACGCATCCGCATTGACGAGTTTGTTGAGAATCCCAATCTCAACGTCACCATCCATAAGTTCCGAGATATGAGAACTCAACGAACAGTTTTCTACCTGTGAACCTGAGAGAAAGCGCAGAACATCATGAATCGTGAACTCATCACCATCACGGAACCCTATGAACTCGGCTGCTTCAAGCCCGGTACCGTCATTGACACCAACGGTTATCACGACCCCACGTTCATGTCCATCGGGGATGATCAATGGGTGAATAGCAACAACGGCGACATCATCCCAAACGGTGTGCTCTTCAAGCTTCTGAAGGAATACAGCGCACCCGTTGTGATTGTCGATAGCGTCTATCGACCAACCATGGAGCTGCTGATCGAGATCAGCAGTGATCACAAAAAGTCTTCTTCAAGGAAGACTAAGAATCCCTTTCGTACATCGCAGATGTACTAGGATAATTATTGATAGAGGATCATAAGATCCACCACTCGCCATACGAAGGAGATACACAAATGGCAAACATTAACCCCAAGAACTTCGGTGTTATCAAGGGTCGCCTGGCCTCTGATCCGCGTTTCTTCACCAACAAGGACGGTTCGCGTACGGTTCGCTTCACCATTCTGGCCGACCAGAACTTCACCAAGCGAAACGGCGAGCGCGGCACCGACGCGGTATCCGTTGAGCGCTTCATCCCCAACGACCGTGGAAACGGTGTCTTTGACATGATTCATCAGGGTGACCTGGTGACCGTCATGTACCACCCGACTACTGATGTGTACACAGATCCTGATACCGGGGAAACCCACTACATCCCCAAGAACATCGTCGATGACGTTCAGATGGATGAAAAGCGCGAGGTGACGACTGCACGTCTCGCCCGACGCGCCGCCGAGCAGGATGCGAAGAACCGCGCTGCTCAGCAGTCTGCTCCTGTTACAGCCCCTGCTGCTGCGCCTGTCGCTCCTGCCGCTCCCGCGCCTGTTTCGCAGGCTCCCCAGGCCCCCGTCTTCGCGGACGACGCGCTCAATGCGTCTGATCCGTTCGGTGACGGGTTCGATCAGGACATGCCCTTCTGAAAAGAACAGGGTAATATTCTGATCAACAACTGAATCGCACAACAGGATATCGCAAACAACACCAATACCCCGTAGCAGCATCACGCTGCTACGGGGTATTGCTTTACACAGCGATCACTACATCACTGTATAGCTGATTCCAAAGCCACAGGTTCTGCCACCAGAAACACATTCTGCTGGTAGTAGCCGTAGCTGTTCACACGGCCACCACAGGTCGTCAGCACCAGACGACGCGGACCAGTGGCGCTGAAATAGTCCTCCGGGAACGCCTGGTGCTCAGCAACCCACATGCCGCTCACGCGCCACGTGGACAGCGATCCATCAAAACCTTTCACCCAGATCAACTCATTCTGAGAGACATCTGTCGCCATAGTGTACAGCGCACCACGATGACGCTTTGTCCACGCCACATGGGATGCGATGAACGTCGTTCCCTCACCACCCGTCATACTCACTGCGTGTGCTGAGCTTGTCTGTGTTCCAGACTGCACGGTCTCGGAAGAAGAAGTAGAAGAAGGCAGAGCAGAAGACTGTGGTGTATCAAACCCCGGACGAATGCCGGTGAGAACTCCAGTATCAAACGCAGTGAGAGGTGCTCCAGCTGAGTACCAGACACCTCGGTGTACGTTGGTTGGTACGTGGATCGTCTGAAGATCGCCATAGTTAGACGCCTCGAACGAATCAGACCCTTGGAGCTCCATGTAGATACCGGACTCCGGGATGAACACAGATCCAGGAGCCATACGAGCAACGGACATCGTACTAATCCTGTAATCCTCGGTGTTCACCTCCCACGTGTTCGACCCTTGATCAGAGTCTGCGTTGACAACATCCCACTCGTGAGTCAGCACATCATCAGCAGCCTCGACAGGCTCGGTAGAGACCTCCGCCTCCTGGTATGTCTGAGTCGGCACCGGAAGCTCTTGCTCGACCTGAGCCTCATCGTATGAGCGATAGATCAGGTAGAGACCGCCACAGACCAGGCTCGTGACAAGAAGCCATGCCAATGCTGTAATCGCACGACGCAACGTACGGCGCTTCGCTGGTGACGCAGATGTCGTGCTTGACTCATCTGTGTCACCCACTTCACTCTCAGCACCGCCAAACACCTCATCGAGCGTCGACGGAACGACCACAGACTCAGTCTTACTAGGGCTATTGCCATCACCATGCACGATGTCATCGAAACTCGGCAGAGTAGCGCCGGTGGCGGCAGCTGTTGCATCAGCTACCGCCACATCAGGCTCACCAGACCCGGCAGACTCAGTCACGATGTCGTCATGCGCGTGCTCTCGTGCGCTGTAGCGCCGCAGAGCATCATCCCATGGACTCGTAGACGTAGACATCCGGTCACTCTCCGTTCTTGTTGCTGTTCTTGCGCTTCGCAGGCTTACCGGACTTCGCAGCCTTGCTGGACTGAGCAGCAGACGCCTGAGCAATCGAGTACAGACCCTCACGGTTCAGTGAGCGCGAGTACGACGCATCCAGGTAGAGGACCGGCATTGCGTCCTCAGTGTTCATTTCCGTGACCTTCTGAAGCAGCAGCGGGTAGAGCGCGTCCTTCACAGGACCAGATCCACCGCCAAACACGAACACGACCTCCGTAGTGGCACCTACCACGCTGAGCACACGACCGAACTGGTCAGAGACAGCTCGTGCGAAAAACTCGATCTCACGATCGACGTAGGCGCGCACCTTGTTGTAGAAGTTGCGCTTCAACGGCGAGGGCTCACGCTGGAGGAACTCAGCGAGCTGCTTCCGGCTCGTGAAGCCAGTGTGGAAGCCTTCGGCATCCATGGATTCAAGAGCGCGCGTCAACACCGTACCGTAACCCTCGCCAAAAGTCACAGACGCATCGGCGTTGAACTTGCCGTTGGTGAAGACCGGGAAGTTCACCGTGCCTTCACCGATGTCGATGCCAATCGTGTTATGGGCTGCGAGAACATCTTCCGCCGTGATACCTTCGAGCGCCAGGCCACGAGAACGCACGTCAGCGAGCATGGCCTTCATGAGCGGCACGCCTTTCTCGGTGATGGCCCACTGCGCAGAGGCACCTTCGGCCATGACGACAACATCGCGGAACGTAATGCGCACCACGACAGGAGTCTCAAAGTTGTGCACAGTTACCAGGTGCGTTCCATTCATGAACTCAGCGCTGTAGCTCGTGCGATGGCGCATGTACTCATCGATCGGCAGCGCCACTGCCACGCGAGCGTCGACAACAAGCTCAGCCACAGGCAGAGTCTTGGCAACAGCCACGTAGTCACATAGCGCCTTCGCAGCAAACGCGCCAAGGATCAGCACCTTGGACAGCTCCTGCTCGGCCTTCGAACGCCGTCCCACGACGTTAAACTCATCGAATGCGCCGTTCGCAGTAAGAGCTCGCTTGCCGAAAATGTGGCGATACGCATTGCCCACCATCGGAGACGAGAACGACACATCGAGGGCGTTGTAGAAGTCCTCACCGCACACGGCCTCGGCTTCAGTGTCATCCTTCGGTAGGGAGTTAGGCCGAGTCACCCGCGTCACGCCGCTGGGGAGATCGATCGTGTCAATGATGGGCTTGCCGGTCTTGTCGGTACGCTCACCGCGCACCAGACCCTTCACATAGCCGTTGCCGACATCGATGCCACCCAGGAGCGACATCGTGTTCAGGGACGTGGGAATCGCAGAAGTCATAGTAGATTACTCACTTTCTCTTTGCTGTGTTTGTGATGTGCTGCGTGCGATCAACGCAGTGCGCCAAGCACATCTTCCATATCGAAATCGGTTGCGTCACCGGCATCATCAGAACCGCTGAGAATCTCAGGCTCATCTGGCGCATCATCGTGCAACACAGAAAGCTCTGGTTTCAGCTCAGCTATCTTCGCAGGGATCGGGTGACCATCAACAGTGAGCTCTGAGAACTCTGCCTGTTCTGCCTGTTCTGTAAGCTGCTCTGTTGATTTGGGCGGACGGCCTCGACGCGGCTGCTGAACCACCGGATAGCATGTCGCGTCACGGTACCCGTGTCGCTCGATCGCCTCTCGGATCAGGCTGCGCACAGACGCGCTGAGATCCGACTGTGCGCCAATCCAGGCCAGCACAGACTCATCAGCATCGGGCACGGAGACCCGGAAACGGCGCGCCTGAGGGCGTGGGACAGACCCAGTGAAACGCTTAGGCATAAACACCTCTCTCTCCTCGATCTTGATAGTGGGCCACATAACCAGATGACGAGTGGTTCTTATCTGGTCACCTATAGGCCATGATACACCCATTCGCCTCATACATCAAGCAAAACGGCGCTTATCTGGTCACGTTACGACCAGATAAGCGCCACACATGCAGTGCTAGGACCAACTATTAGCCAACAATGTCCCACACGGCACAATGCAGGTCGCTGACAGAGCCGCAGTTACAGATCACGACATCGGCACGCTGCAACAGGCTGTACGCGTTGGTTTCCGACACGTGATCAGCACCCAGCGCCCCGACAGATGCGTCAACCAGTGCTCGATCGAGGGAATCCTTATCCCCTCGCCACACGCCGATCACAATACCTCCGAGATCATGCACGAGATGGAACTCTTCATCGAACCGGACATCGGTGAGCGCCACGGCTTCACCGCGCGCGAGCTCTTCCTGCACACGCTGACCAGTAAGGTCCGTCCACGTTCGCTCGCCCAGTGTGTCGCGCACGCAGTCTGTGCCGAGCGTTTGGAGCACAGTACGCACATCAGGCACGAGATCCTTCGCCTTCTCCATACCCAGAGCGTCGACCACCTCGTGGTACTTGGCAAAGCCACCCATGACAGTGATAACGCTATCAAGGTGCAACTCGCTCAGTTCCTCTGGCACCTCAACCCAGACGCCACGCAGATTCATGCTCATCTCTTTGAGCGGATCAGCAAACGCCATACGCTTCCAGCCTCGGGTAATCAGACCCTGCGCAGCAGTGTCTTTGCCCGATCGTTTCAGACCGACGAAACCAACCAACGACGTGGGCACATCGCGACGATCAATCAGAGCAGGAACAGCGTCGGTATCAGGCATCATAATCACAGGGGCAGTCATAAGTGGGACCTCTTTCTTGGTCGATTCTACTGGTACACGAGCCATTCTACTACACATAATGCTACCCATCCATGTGCAGAGATACACGTAACCCCCGCAGTAGCGTGGAGCTACCACGGGGGTCACGTACTGATCACCTTCTTGAGAGTCAGTGATCATATTAGCACATCAGTGCTTGGCGGCAACATGGGCCTTCCGACGAGCGAACCAGGTAGCACCGCCACCCAGACCGATCGCAGCCATGAGACCGCCCAGAGCAGCCATCAGGCCGGTGTTCGCACCCGCGACCTCACCGGTCACAGCACCCTTCGGAGCAGGCTGCTCAGGAGCATCCACCTTCGCGTGCCAGTCATCAGAGTCAGAGACCTTCTTACCATTGTGGATGGACTCGCCAACCACAGTCGCGGTGTCACTGTGCAGAGTGCCCTCTTCGACACCGGTCAGGGTACCGACACAAGACACAGACTGACCGACCTTCAGGGTACCGATCTTGTCACCGGCAACCTTGACAGTCTGCGCAGTCGCGCCACCAGTCACACCGGCGTTCGCCGGATCCGCAGCAGCCTGCTCAGCAGGGATATCACAGACGATACCGGTGACGTTACCGGTGGTGCCCTCGTGGGTCTGGTCAGTGAGCGAGACATTCACGAGGTCAGCCTCACCAGTGTTCTTCACCAGGAAGCCGATCTGAGTCTCGTCCTTCGCGGACTTCAGCGTCAGAGCGTTATCGGCCTCATCGCGGTCGCCAGCCTCAAGACCCTCAGACAGCGTGAACTTCTCCACGTCGATCGCAGGCTTGGGAGTCACCGTGAAGATAGGCGGCTCATTGGTGACCTTAGACTCGTTGTTCCAGGTGACGGAGCCCTTGTTAATGAGCTGCTTGTTCTGTCCGTCCGTGTCGTAGTCACGACGGAACTGACCGGAGATGACCAGCTTGACCTCACCGGGCTCAGTCAGACGCGCAGTCTTGGCCAGGAACTCAGGCTTCGCCTTCGCGGTCGTCACACCCTTCTCGATGTCGTTGGTAATCTCGAACAGATCCGTGACATCGTTACCCTGGAAGTAGACCTTCGGGGCGCCGTCCATCGTGACGTAGGTCAGACCATCCGACCAGTCATCGGTGATGGAGTATTCCTCAAGAGCGTACTGGAGGTACGCAGCGATGTGGTCGTTGACCACAGCCGAGACCTTATCACCAGGCAGGAAGGTCTTCTGGTCCACACCCTTCTGGTTCGTGCGCTCGGGATCAGCGGTCGTACGGGCCTCGGCCTCATCGGCAGTCCAGACCTTATCGGGATCCGGGGTCACCTTGCCGGTCTCAGCGGAGTTACCGACGAGGCAGTGGTCCTGAGCCTCGGTGTAGCACACCTTCGAGTCATCCGGGATACGGTAGTCAGCGCCGGTTGCCTTCGTGTAGGTCGGAACCATCAGGGTGTAGTTGCCCTGCTTCTCGATGTCCTTCACGGTACCGGAGATGACAACCTTGCCCTCGATCGAACGATCGATCGTCACGTCAGCCTTAATGCGCTGACCATCGGGGCCAAGCACCTGGACACGATCCGGGTTGTCGGTCTCCTTATCACCGATCACGACATCAGCCGTGTTCACCGTATCGGTGATGGTGAGCTGCGAAGCGTAGCCGTTAGAATGCGCCGTAATGTTCGCGTTGTAGAACATATTGGCGGCGAGCACGTCCTTCTCGGTCAAACCAGAACCGGTTTCACCGTTGGTCAGAACCTTGACGGGGTTCTTGGGCTTGACCGTCCAAGACTCAGACGGCTCACGATCGGCGGTGTCCACCGCCTCGTTCATGTTGCCCTGCTTGGCAACCTTCACGTCGAACCAGAAGCTCTTGCCCTCGCCCGTAGCAGGCCAGGAGGTCCAGCCGAAATCAGCCGGAGTAAACTCAGGCGACTTCGTATCCCCGTTGTTGGCGATCGACGCAGTCTTGGTGACAGACTTGTTGCCCTCGGGGCCTTCGTAGGTCAGAACAACCTCGGCGTCGACATTCTCATCCACGCCCTTGCCACCACGCGAGGCGTGGATCGTGTCGTAGACCGGAACAGTGCTGCCAGCCTCGGTCACGGTCGACGCATGATCGGTCGTCACCGTCAGGTCATACGTAGGCGGCGGAGGCGGAGCGGAGATACCCACAGGCTCTTCGCTGTTGACGGCGACACACGCCGTCGAGACATACGGCTCACCGTAGGCGTTGCCATCGTTCGGCAGACCCGACGCCTTGCCAACACCGGTCTGCGCGAGGTTGTAGATGAAACCTGCGATCTCAGCCGAACGGTTGTACATACCGGGGTAGCCGTCCGTACGCCATTCCTCGGCCTTGTCGTAGAAGTACTGCGCGCTGCGCGCAGCAGCGCCACCGTTGTTGCCGTTGTTGGTGGCATACATGATGCCAACCACACGAGCCGTGACGTTCGATCCGCCAGCAGCCTGGCCACGAGAAATAGCCTCGTTCAGAGCCTCGCCACACGAGGTCTGGAACTGGTTGGCCATGTACGTACCGGAGATACCAGCCTTGTCCATGAACCAGTTGATACTGTCTTGTCCCCATCCCTGGGAAACAAGTGCCTGGCCACCCTGCGGGTTGGCAACAGCGTCATCGAAGAACGCGTAGCGGATGCCCAAGTTGCCCGCCGCACCCAGATTGCCACCGGTGGTACCACCGGAACCGCCGTTATCAGCGAACGCGGGATTTGCACCCACGAGGGCAGCGCCAGCAAACGCCATCAACGCGGCAGTAGCAACAGCCTTGCGACCCTTGTGCTTAGTCGTACGAGAAGTCATCGTACCTCGCTTTCTGTTGTTGTTGAGCTAAAAAACAGACCTGCTGCTAGTGGTCCCTGCTTGCAGGTACCACTACAGCCTTCTCGCAACAGGTCAACGCATGATGCACGGTTGACTGGGAAGATCGCACAGTCTGAGCCTGAGAAGGCAGTACCCACAGTAGCACACATATACGCAGTAACGCGACAAATCGGCTCGATTACCAGTATATCGTGCATCTCTCTATGGTTCTTTACTATCTCTTTTACTCTTTCTTGAAGGGTTTGAATAAGGCGCTGCAAGCAGCGCCGATAAACAGATTGATCACTTTCCCTGGTTCTATGTCTGTGCTGCGTTTGTGCAGTGTTGATTGTGACCAGCTGGAAACAGAAGCTCATATACAAGGAGAACATCATGGACATCTGCTGCACCGAATGTGGCTACCCCGTCTGGACCAACATGACCGACAAGAGCATCAAGTACCTGGGCCTCACCGAGGCCGTGTACTGCGATGCTTGCGCGAACGACTAAGCAGAGACACAACGATCATGCATACGCTTAACCTCTCCTACATCATCCGATTCACTCTGGCAATTATCGCGTCATCGATAGCTGGATTCTTGATCGGATCGACCGTCGATGACGACTACATTGCAACCACGCTGGCTCTTGTCAGCATCGTTGTCATCGCAGTTGTCATCCTTGCACCCCTTGAAACACACTCGCACTCTCAGAAGAAGGACTGAACACCATGGAAGAAAAGAAGGAACCCATCCTCGCCCGGATCGACAAGGCTGCGCGAGAGCTGCTCGATGATCAGCCTGGCGGCATCATCCCCGTCTCGGGAAACTTCACCATCGTCAATCGAGATGGCGTGTACGAGATCTACTCGTACCGAACCCTCGTTGCGCTCGTTTCGTTCGGTTCGCTCCTTAACGAACAGACGGGCGTCTGGTCGCTTCGCCCAATCGTGCAGGTCTGCAACGATGCGTTCGACCACACCCGCACCACGTCCAGGCACCTGCATCGGTTCATCACTGCGCTGATGGAACATCGTCGTATTGACTGGGACAAGCTGAAGCAGCTGTGCGATGAAAGCAAGGCAGACGGAACAGAAACCGTCATTGTGCCCACTCTCTAAGGACACTGATGATCGTAGATACTGTCTTTTTCTACCTCATTGCTGCGTGATACATGATCGAAGCAATCTCTGCTGTATCGCTCATCGCAGCCGCCATCACATACATCATCTACCCTTACAAAAACACCACGAACAATAAAGGGGGTAAACATGGCTGAACTACTTAGATTTCTCAGTTTTTTCGTCCTTGTCGTAGTACTGGGCGCGGCTCTTGGCTCCTATTTAGAAGCGAAATTCAAAGAACCTTGCTCCCATAACCGAAACAAGCGCTACAAAGAAAGAAACGACGCAAATAACTAACAATATCTGCGTCAAACCTAAACATTTTCGTTACACCCAGAAAAGAGGTACCCATCATGGGAAACCGTTCAAACATGATTATCGTTACTGATCGTGTTCAGATCGAGCACGTTATCAATAACACCCCGCTCTGGAATCGAGACCAGGAGATCGCTCCCGATGAGCAGCTGCTGCCGCACAGCCTCGATCTTGTGACCGGCGTTTCCCTGTACTCTCACTGGGGCGGCATGAACGCTGTGCTCAATGCGCTGCGTGCATGCTACACGTACGGCCTGAATCGCGTAGATAGTGCATCTTACTTTGTGCGGATCCTTACGCGTGCGTTCACCAGGGGCGACGACGAAGAGACCGGCTCGGGTATCAAGCCCGTGTCGTTCGTTGCAGCTCACAATGCGCCTATCTTCACCTCCACCGAGCAGGTGAAGCCCCTCATCGTTGATAATAATTATCCGGTTGTTCCGGTCATCGATCTCACAGCTGGGGAAATTTACCTGTTCGAGCACAACTTCTTCGGTGAAGGAGAGGGCTCGCGTGGCGAAGTCTACCCGCTCGACAAGAACGGGATCACGATGATCGCGCACCAGCTCACCAAGCTGATGCGCGACTGAGAATACCCACACCTATACAAAGGAGAAACAACCATGGGACTTGATATGTACCTGTCGTACCGCCGTAACCTAGACGGTATTCCCGAAACGATTCAGCGCGCAATGCGTAAGCAGGCATATACCGACAGGTACCCGCACCTTGCCGAGCATTTCAATAAGACAGGTGAGCTAGACGACATCATCAATTATCATACCGAAAAAGGCGATCCTTACGAAGAAGAACTCATGTACTGGCGCAAGGCCAATGCGATTCACAAGTTCTTCGTCGACAACGCCGCTAACGGAGTTGATGACTGCCAACCCGTCCAAGTTACAATCGATGTCATCAAGGATCTCGTTGATCGTTGCGAGAAGATCCTTCAGGGAGAAGTTGACGACGAGGGTGCGCTTATTGACCCGAAGACGGCAATGGAGCTCTTGCCCTCGCAATCCGGCTTCTTCTTCGGTTCCACCGATTACGATGACTGGTACATCGAAGATCTCAAGGAGACCGTCAAGGCTCTCAAGCCTATCGTTGAGCACGCAGAGCTCTACACGGACCCGATCATCTACGAAGCATCGTGGTAAGTCAAGGGAACAACACTCATACCCCTTTACTGAGGTCTCACTCAGTGAAGGGGTATGTTGTTCTCTCTCTCTCTCTCTCTCTCTCTCTCTCTCTCTCTCTCTCTCTAGGACATCGTCGATGTCCCGATCATAGGATTGATAGAAATTCTCTCCCTCTCTCATACAAAGGAAATACCGCCATGACTATGAGCGCAACCTTCTACTACCGTCGCAACATCGACAGTGTTCCCGATACGATCAAGCGAGTCATGTACAAGCAGGCGATGATCGACGCATACCCGCATGTCTTCTCTGATGATGAGCTCAATGAGATTGTTGACAAGAAGATGAACAACGGTGAGCCGTACGAAGAGGAACTGCTGTACCTGCGGGGTGCAAAGGCCATCCACAAGTTCCTCATCGACGAAATCACCGATGGCGTCAACACCGACGAGCCCATCCAGGTTACGATCGATGTCCTGAAGAATCTCGTTGAACGTAGTGAGACGATTCTCAACAGCGGTATCGCTGACGACGGATCGCTTGCTGACACACTGGCTGCGTCACTACTCCTACCCATCGATGATGGCTTCGTATTCGCTTCCGATTACAACAAACGGTACGTCGACACTCTCAAGAAGATCGTAGAGGCCTTCAAGCCGATCATTGAGCACCCAGAAATCTACCCGGATCCGATCGTTTACGAAGGCACGTGGTGACAACACCCCCATACAAACAGGAGACACAACCATGATGCATCTGTTATACCGTCGCAACCTAGATGGTATTCCCGAGACTGCCCAGCGAGAAATGCGCAAACAGGCGTTCATTGATCGTTGGCCAGCACTCGTCAAGCTCTACGCTAGGGGAGGCAGCCTTGATGATGCGGTCGATAGGGAGGTCGATAGGGATATTGAAGCAAACAAACCCTACGAAGAAGTCATCATGCGCTGGCACAAAGCCCGCGCAATTAACAAGTTCTTCGTTGACAACTTTGACCCTGACTTTGTTGGTCACTACATAGCTATCCGGGTCACGATCGATACTCTAAAGGATCTTGTTGAGCGCTGCGAGAAGATTCTCGCAAGCGGCATCGACGAAGATGGGGAACTTGTCGACCCACAGGTGGCAGTAGAGCTTCTACCCACGCAGTCTAGGTTCTTCTTCAATCCCAACGATTATGACAGTCGGTATGTCGACGACCTCAAAGAAACTGTCAAGGGTATCAAGCCTATCGTCGATCATCCAGAACTCTATCCAGATCTGATCGGCTACCAGGCATGGCAGTAATCCCCACCAACACCATAACCCCTTCAGCGCATAGAAACACTGTGCGTTGAAGGGGTTTGTGTATCTCTACCTACTTATCTACCAACCAAGAAAAAGGATAAATCATGGACTACAAACCCCATCCAGAAAAGTTCGACTTCAAGCGTGACATCATGTGCATCAACCGCACAACGGGGCGCATGCTCCTATCAGCACTGACGCTCATCACTCCCCAGAAAAGGGGTCAGCAAATCCACAACATCATCAATGATGCAATCACACTGGATTGGAGCGATGCGACGCATTCACTCGATGTCACATACACACCAGATCTGAGTGGTAGCAATGGAACCACTACGTTGCACATCTCTGTGGAGTCTGATGTCGATACCTGTGTTGACATGACAGTTGATTTCGACTGCACACAGCAAGTTGCCCTGTATTACGAACCCATGGCATGGGCGATCACCATCACCAAGAAGGGGCGCGTTCTCAAGGAGTTCATCATCACGTGGGGAATCATGGCTGCTGTGCTGCGAGAGCTGATCATTCAGCGATACATCTTCCGTGACAACGAACGAACCATTGCTCAAGGTAAGATCGTTCAGCCGCGTGATTACACACAGAACAATGCATTCAAGACACAGGAAGATACATGGGCCAAACTCGGATTGATTGACCTCATCGAAAACGTCATGGACCCAGAGAAATATAAGCAGAACTAAATCACAAGGAGACTTCACTTATGCAGCTCTATCACAAACGTGACAAGTACATCGCGCACAAAGACTTCTTCACAACGCAGATGAAAGAACTCTCGCGCCGCACCTCCAAGATGATTCTGGGAATGCTCGGCATGCTTCCGTACGACGGATACTACGTCCATAAGAATATGACGACCATTCTCGATCTGGACTGGGACGACACAACTCATCAGGTCCACGCCAACACCGTGACTGATCCAGAAACGGGTAGAACCCGCGTGCGATTGACAATTACTGTCACCGGTTTCAACATCACGCTCAACATGTCTGTACTCTTCGCCCATTACAACCTTGGGCGCAATTCTTTCGATTGGATCCCAGTGAACTGGGACATCAAGCTATTCGATGGAAGCGACGAGCGATCAATCAATGAGCTACCCGTTCATGAAAGTCTTGTTCTCGTTATCCTTCGAGGACTTGCTATCCAGCGAGGTATCCAACTGGCCATTGACAATGACTACATTGGTGAGACGTTCATCGAAGAAGCAAAAGACTACGGCATGCTGGACAGCACCGAGAAGCTTTTCGTGCGATTCGGCGCAGAATACTTCAGGAACCTCCTGGAAAACGCCATCCGCCCCCACATCGCGAAGATGCAACAGGCGTGTAACGATAACTGACATGTCGGCATTTTCTCTTTGATATACCCCTCATCTACATACATACCTAATGATGTGGATGAGGGGTTATTTCTTTTATATATCTAGAGCATCTAATGATGCTCCGATAATCACACTGAGAAGAATTCTCTCCCCTCCACTTTCTCAAAAACAGAAAGGTGCATCGTCATGCACGCCATCAAGATGCAGACTGAAAGCGGTCGTGAAATCTCTGAAACTGGGATTGTGCCCCAGTTTGTTTACCTCGGTCAGTTCTGGGACGACGGCAAGCCCCTCTTCGAAAACATCGACATTGATCCAGAAGGTCTCGACGAACTGCCTAACGATACAGTCTTGCGTGTCAAACGCACAACATTTGACCTGAATCCATGGTATTTCCGCAAGGAGCCCAGCAACACGGGTGAGCCGTGGGTGAAGCTGGATCGAGAAGGCGAAGAATATCCTCGTATCGATCGCTCGGGTTTCTCCAGCCGATGGTCCGGTTTCGAGCACGCATCTGAGATCATGATCATCTACGTACCTGAGAGCTGAAAAACATGGCATACCAGAAGATCAACCTCAACACTTTGCCGATCGGCACGGTCATTGATGTCATGCACATCGATGACACCGGATCATACGTCGTCACGCTGGGCAAGAAGCTCGATAAGAGATGGCACCGTCACGGAGACGGCGCTGTCATCGACGCAGACCAGATCTACGCCTGGGCCACACGCATCACGGTCGTTCGAACCCCGGCATAACCCTCACTTCACTACATATCTCCCACAGAAAGATACAAACATGCGACTCAGTCACCCTTACGATCGCCAATACGATCTCGCCACGCAGATGGAACAGCTCTCGCGTGACACCGCTGCAATGCTCCTGGAAACACTCGGGTCCATACCGATCGTCGGCAACGGCATCTTCAACGATGTGCAGTACATGGCTGAGCTCGACTGGGATGATAAGACGCACACAATCAACGCTGAGTTCATCCCGGACTCGGGATGGGGCAACGGAGACCGCACACATCTCACGATGTCTGTCGCAGACACGAACGATAACGATACGAAGACTCTTACTGTCTCTGTGGAGCTAGGACACCTCTACACGCAGTACCACACCAGGTACATCCCGATCGGTTGGAAACTCACGATCGCTACAACGACAATCTTTTCTGGGGGTAGTGATCGTACAACTTACCTGGTTGGCGGACAGCCGCGTAACAGGATCGATAAGATCCGCGAAATCAGGATCACCAGGGGCGTTGCCATCGCTACGATGCGGTCTCTCGCCATCCAGATGGGCATTTCGTTAGCTGCTAAGAATCGCAGACTCAATAGCACCACGATCGACGAAATGCGCACGCACGGTGTTCCAGAGAGTCAGGAAACATCCTTCCTGCGTCTCGGTCTGGATCGCATCATTGATCTGATCAGGAACGCAAAGTCAACCAACACCACCGATTAACAAGAAAGGAGTGCGCACCATGAACGGCGCACAGCTCATTTACCTCCGAGACATCTCGGAGGTTCCGCCCGACACGCAGATGGAACTGCGTGCTCTCGCACTCACGAACATGTTCCCGTCGACGGTCTCGCACATTGCTGCATCCATGAAGCTGGGCGACATGCGCAACGTCATCGAGCAGCTTCCCTACGAGGAACTGCTCGCTCAGTGGAACAAGCCAGAAGCTGATGCTCTGTATCGCTTCTTCAGGAGGACTGCCCCTGAATACACGGACGATCCTGATCAGGTTGATCTGTACCAGGGCTACAGAATCACTGACCTAGGCCAGCTCGACGATCTCGTCTCTAGCTGCCGTGCGATGCTCAGCGTTCTAAACAACGCTGCGTACTCGGATGACAACGAGTCTCAGAATGTCATCCTACGAGCTATCGAGATGAACCTGCCCGTTCCCTTCGAGATGCTCAAGCAGACCGACTTCAAGGATTACAGGGCGTTCCTGGAGCGCACGGTTGCTCTTGTTGAGCCGATCCTGAAGCTCGATCAGCTTTACCCCGATCCGATCGTATTCCGCCTCACGTGGTGAGAACTGATCAAGGGGTATAGAGCCGGAGAGAGGGGAGGGTGGTATTTACCCGCCCTTCCCTCTCTCATATACACAGCACAAGGACAAAACAAGAAGGAGTACACACCATGGGCCAGCGCGGCGTACACGCCACGATCAACAAAGACGAAAACACAGGTCGTTTCGTCGTCCACCTCACCACTGTTCAGTGGAGTCTGTACATCGCTGAGATCATCAAATTCGCGTTGCAGCACGCAGGCAAGGACGGATACAGCCAGACTGAGTTCCTCAACTGTCTTAAAAAGACGGTTCGAAGCATGTCACACATCAGTGCATTCGATCTCATGGATGAAGACTACAGGTTCTACAACCGTTCTCGCCCCATGGAAGGCGGCTACAGCATCGTGGCTCACAACCACGAGGACAGCAACAAGGAGTACCGTCTGGGTCTCGACCACGGTGACGGTACGTTCGCACTGACAGGCAATGCGAACACGTTCCGTACGCGGCGCTCTGCTGAGAAGTTCGTCAAAGAGCACCGACATGCACAGGACGCAGTGTCGTACTTGTGGGATCTCGATAGCAATCTGTTCACGTTCTTCGCGGGCTGGGGCTCGCTCAGGGCTTACGACTTCGCCAGCGATGAAATTATCACGTGTCAGGAGATCACGTACAGTATCGCTCAGTTGAAGCACCCGAAGGCGTCAGTCGAATACAACGGTGCCATGTCATCGACACGGATCATCGATCTCTACGAAGGCGAACTTCCTGCGTAACAACAGAACAGAAAGGACACAACATTATGAGCTGGCTTCCTGCCATGATGTGGATGCGCATGCTGGACGATGACGAACTCGATGAGCAGTCTTCAACCGGATGCAACGCAGGGGACACCCCCGTCGTCACCGAGATCCACCCGCCCGTCACCAACGACACCCCTGTCAACAGCAACAACAACAACGCTGAGGATGCACCCACCACTGCCAACAGCACAAGCATGGCACTACATGCCATGTCAGCCGCCACATTCGCGCTATCGGCACTCCTGGGCTACATCGCCACTGAGGCAATATACAAGCGTATCCGCAATCGCAACTAAGCGCACACGTAACGCGCCAACACTGATAGCCCCCCACCAGAACCCAACAATAGAAAGAATCATCATGCTCATCGTACAAGAACCAGAACCGTTCCCCGGAGCAACATTCACCCCGTCTCCCGACTACAAGCCTCGTGACGAGCGGAGCCGACGTTACTGGATGAATTGGTCGCATATCGATTTCGCCATGTTCCACACGAAGATCAAGCACCCTGATCACACCGAGTACCAGCACTACGAGGACCGTTGCGGCTCTCTACTCGTCTACAAGGATCACGCAGAACTGCGCATCCCTCAGGGTCTTGTTCGTTACGAACTCAACCCCGAATTCATTGAGAAGCTCAACTGGATTGACTGGGAAGCAACGAAGCAGATGCGAGGGGAAAAGATCAAGCAGATCATTGATCAGATGGCCAAGCAGCAGAAGCAGCCTGTTGCTGATCTGTCTCAGCTCAAGGTTGGCAGTGTGCTGCTCACCGGTAAGCCCACGTACGGCTACGACCAGTACAGGTTCCGTCGAGAAGACACTATCGTCTTGGGTGTCACCGGATACCGCGCGTGTGATAGCTACTTCAAATGCATCGGTTTCGAGAACTTCTTCCCCGGAGAATCCTGGGGCACACACTTCTCGGGCTGGGCGGGCATGTCTGGTGGTTACACCCGTTGCAACACGTACAACGACATCCCGACTCTTCAGAAGAACGCGAACCTGTATCTCGTGCAGGAAGGCACGGGCAAGACCTGGGCGGAGTACGGCTCTAAGAATAACCCCTATGTTCCGCGCGATGTACTCTCCCGTGCCCGTGCAACGAAGAACATGGTCGATGACTACCTGCGAGGCGTCGGTATGCCACGCAACAACCGCCGTGTCGAGCAGATGCTCGGCATCGGGTACTGACCAGACATCATAAGATAAGACAAGGCAGGAAATATGCTGAACGCTATTACCCACTGGATCTTTGGTGACATCGAGCATCTCGATCCAGCCGAGGCAGGCGCGCTTACCATCACGAAGCAGGACATGATCTGCATCGCCAAGGCAGTGCTTGTCGCAAGCGCGATCATGGCGATCGTCATGGCACCTGTTGTCCTCAACCTGACGCTATCAATCTAAATCACAACACAAAAAGAGACAAAAGGAGACAACACCATGGGTGTACTCGGCCTTCTCGCTCTCCAGCGAGTAAACGAACTTGAAGAAGAGCTTAATCGACTCAAGAAGGAACAGGGGCTGACTGATCAGTCTGAATCCGATACCGACAAGATGCAGATCACAGAGAATGACGTGAAGGCGCTCTTCGCTACGATCGCCTGCGTGGTCGGCGCCCTGCTCATCGCGGGCATTGGCCTGGCACTATGGTCCGCACTCCATTAACAGGCTCGCTGACTCGCTGCCGCACACTTCTCTGCCCTCTCTCCACCCTCTACTCTCACGCTCTATCACCAGAAAGGTCACGCAACCATGACTGCACCCGCTCACCCTCTCCTTCACAGGATCCTCTCTGCAACAAACACCCCTTGGAACGACTGGACCTCATGTCTCGTCTACCACCACAAGGTCGTCAACGAGATGGCTGACTGGATGGAGCGAGCACATCGCTTTGAGACGATCATGCTCGGTCATATTTACCCTCAGGTTGCCGAGATTGCTCATAGCGATGCTGAGTTCGAGCAGATGATCAATAAGGTGGAACCGGACGTTCACACGATGGCTATCGCAGATAAGCATGATCGTATTCGCTGCGAAAAGGTCATCATTGCATGGGACAAGCTCTCTGGACTTGTCCGCGAGACTCTCAGCAAGCAACCTACACGAGAGCAGATCGATGCGCTTCTTGATCGATGCTATGAGATGAGGGACGATACATCGCTTGATCCCAAGACTCGACAGGAAGCGCAAAACACGACCTACGCACTGAACAGGGTGCTGTGGGATTGGAATCTCTCCACCGCGACGATCACGCCTCTCAGGTTCTACCCGAACCGAGATGCGCGGTTTGATCGGTACAAGATCTCGATCTGAGTAACAGCACCCCCCCCCCTGGGATAGAGACAGTATGTGATCAGCACGATCACGGGTGTGTCTCAGAGGGGTTAGTTTTCTGCTCTCCTGCCTCTCTTTCTCTTTTCATCCCTCTCCTATATATAGGGCATTTATCAATGCCCCGAATCTTGCACTGATAGATACTCTCTGTTTCTATCTCCACACCCTCTTCTTACTTCTCACTCACAACCACAAAACAAGGAAAATCATGAACGTCAATCATGAACTCGCCCATTCGTACATCAATGCGCTGTCCTGCACCAAGGAGGGAGCTGAGCTGGTACAGGCTCTTGAAGCCGTGCGTTACTACCACTCGAATGGGCGCACGGCTGAGCTGGGCAACGACGGCGTCCTCGTCACAGCGATCGACGCATACGTCGATGACATTGTGATGGGCATCATCCTGTTGCCTGGCAAGAAGGACAAGCTCACCTACCAGAGCGCCGACTGGTGTGACAACACCATCAAGGGTGCTCTGTTCTGGGAAAACGACCACAGCTACCCTGTGGTGATCCCCTACGAGCTCGCCCAGTGGGCCGCCGAGTGCATCATTGAGCGCAGCGACTACAGCCCGATGCCTATTCGGGACACCAAGCCGATACTCAACACCGTTGATGTCATGCCTAACATGTACGTCCACATGCCGAAAGATCTCAAGCTTCCCGGCCTCACCGTCGACAAGCACGCCAAGCGCAAGGCCGTGAAGTCTGAAGGCTATGTTGCCGAACCCGGCTACCACATCACCCATTTTGTCTTCCAAGACCCGATTGTCGAGGGATACGCATACGACGCTCATGTGATTTACGGAGCATCTGGTGGAGACATCGCCTATGCTCTCGACATTGTGGATGCACTTGATGTTGATCATGACATCGATGACATCCTGACCGGCAACCACTTCTGCTTCACCGTGGAGCATGTGGAGACATGGCGTGCCATCTGCCAACTGAAGAGCGATCTCAAGCACTGGAAGTACTTCGATGAATGTACGCTTCACCAGTGCGTGAAGCATGTCATCGAAGACAACTACAGCCCCGAAGACATCTGATCAACAGGATGTGACAGGGCGGGTAGCGCCATTGCTACCCGTCCTGTCAACACCCATCTCCATCTCTCAGAAAGACTCGAAACAATGAATCAGTCATCTATTATGAACGACATCAACGCAGCAGCGCAGGAGCTGCTGCGCGACCAACCCATGATCATTCCGATCGCGGGGGACTTCACCATCGTACAGATGACCCGACTCACACCCACAACGATCGACTACAAGGTTTTCGCCTCCCGAACCTTCATCGCGACAGTGCGACTTCGTCCTGATTACGACCCGTTTCGAAACAAGCCGCCACAGGTCTTCATTGTACCGGGTGCATTCAATCACGACGAGACGACATCAGCACATCTGCGCAAACTCATCAACGCGATCTATGTCGCCGCATCGCCTAACTCCGACCAGAAGGCTATCCAGACTCTACGCGACGAGAACGTTAAGTACTGGGGCGACGATCCCATCGAGCTCTGAACCAACCCACTCTCACCCACTACCCACTCAACCAACAACGACACATACAAGGATGAATCATGCCCCGTCGTAACAAGCGTTCCCACAACACTGACACGTCTGCTGCTTTTGACGCCCTCGCTCTGAGCAGTCCCACCCACGCAATCATGATTGGGTGCACGTGCCCCTACGGCCCCGGTGGCCGTGATTGTACATGTTGCGGCGATGCGCCCGGCAAGGCCAGGGTTGCTGCTCGCCGCGCCAAGAAGCGCAGCAAGCGTCAGGAACTCAGGTCCTCGCTTAAGGGGTACTACCGAAACCCCAGTGAATACTACGACTACGAGTACGCCAACTGAGCGGCTGAACTGTAGCTCTGCGATAACCCCTCTGAAGCAACATGCCTCAGAGGGGTTATCCGTATCTCAACACCGAAAGGTCACACAATGACAATCAGAACCACCCTCACAGAAATCTACCCCGATGGCCAGTTCATGGGTACCAGGCGACTTGGGACGAAGTATGTCCTGAGCCGTGGAATGCGAGGTTACTTTGTGAGCAACCACCTCACGGGCAAGGTTGTGTGTACCTGGGATACAAACGGCATCCTGTACGCCACCACTGATGAATTGTCGCCATACGAAAAGCGGCTCATCACGATGATCCTGAAGATTTGGCGAGGCACGCCTCGTATCAAGTGGGACACGTGGGACCGATACGCACAGCGCATCAACGACAGATGGGGCCACCAGTACGCGCTGGTGAGCGTACCCTGACAAAAACATTTCAAAACACACACCAAGAAAGAAAAACATGAAGGAACTTCGATTCAGCACCAAGGATCTCAAGCCGCTGGCGGATGTAGGAGCCAAAGGCATCTACAGTGAATGGCGAGATACATACATCCTGCTGAAGGATGACAGGGTCATTCACATTAAGAACAGCGCTAAGTACTCTGATCGATGTGTCATGAACTACAACATCGGCCACGTGGTTGATGAAGGCTGGTTCTACTGGGATTTGGAGACCGAGTACCGAAACGATTACAGCTACGCGGATCATTGCAGTGTCACGTATGGGCGCGTTGACTTCCGAATCGGACCATACCGGTACATGCAGTTCTCTGAAATCCGTGGTAGCGGAGCTCCCTTTGGGAAGATTGTCCAAATCTTCCTATACGAAAACGAGCAGGAATGCTTCGGAGACAAAGCTCCTGCCATTGAGTGGCTTCACTAAGGAAGACTCTGCTGACATAGCTCCCCTACCCCTACCCTCTCTCAGAGCAGTGTGGCGACACACGCTCAACGGAGAACGAGGCGAGGTGGGGGAGCTATTTTTTCTTCTCTCACCACTGTGTCTTGTTAGCAGGACATCTTCGATGTCCCGATCGCAGAACTGAGTCCTACCCTCATCCACAATTCACACTCAAAGGAAACAACCATGTTGAACCAAGTCAACCACGACGCCGCGCACTACATGATCCAGGCTCTGTCCATGACAAACGCGGGAAGCGATCTCGTCAAGGCGCTTGAAGACATCCGTTACTACCACAAGGCAGCAGATGTCTACGACCTCGGCTACGGTGGCATTCTCGTTGAAGCATTCGACGAAGACTCAGACGGCGACCATTACTGGGAAGGCTCTGTGCTCATCCCGTCGAGGCGCGACAGGCTGATCTACAAGTCGGCGGCGTACCAGGACGAGCCCGTCCAGGGCGCACTCTTCTGGGGCTGGAACACAGATGGCTGTGTCATCATTCCCCGTATTCTCGGTGAGTGGGCAGCTGAGTGCGCTCTCGCGCATGCGACAAAGATGAAGACTGTACACTCGCCCGCCGAATGCCGTCCTGTGGCATGCACTGTCGACTCTGTCGACTCTGTTGGGTCTGCTGACAACGCAGACAAGCTGGGTGAGATGGCTGTCACAGCACCCGTGGATCAGATCAACTTGCCTGGTCTCACCAAGGACAAGTGGGCTCACAAGAAGGCAGCTGAAGCTGATGCGGAGCGCCGCGACACATCGTGGGATTTCCCGTCGCTTATCATGCCGGGTTACATCCAGGACTGCGCAACAGTGTACGGCGTGAACATCAACAGGATTGACTGCTTGGACGTGTGGCCTACCCCGCTGGAGGATCTCACACCGGAAAAGCTGTGCGATGAAACGTCATGGGATTACAGGCCGTCGATCGTCCTGAGGGCCGCCTGTCAGATCATGAGTGGTATGACACAGTGGGAGTACTTCGATAAGTGCACCGCGTTGCAGTGCGCGAAGCACCTCATCGCACAGGACTTCCGCCCTGTCGATCTGTGATCTGTGACGAGATCCTGGCCCAACAACACAGATAGCCCCTCTGGGACGTAGCCTTGCTTGTTAATAAACAGGCATCGGCGCTGTCTCAGAGGGGCTATGTTTTCAGTACGCGACTCTACTCAGGGTAGCCAAGCACGTCTCGATCGATCTCGTTAATCAGATCGTCAGGGATAGCATCAACGCCGATCCGATACACGTTGTCCAGACGTGAGTTATAAATACCCAGGTACTTGAAATCATGCCACCACGTAAGAGGCGAATGAAGGCGCTCACGCCAACCCATGAGCAACTGGAGTGTCTGCGCCTCCGTTGGACGCAACGTCGATACATTGAGATCCCAAAGCGTATCGGACACTGGCGACTTCACGTCATAAGCATCAAAGAAACGGAGCGAGCGTTTGACCATCGTCCTCACGTTCTGGATCGTTGCTTCATCAGGGTTAATCTCTTCAAGGGGTCGATAACTCTCAGAATCAGCAAGAAATCGATCACCAAACCCAGACAACTTCAAGGCATTGATGATAGATCCATCATCCAAACCGTCGATGCCGTCGATAAGATGCTGCGCCTCGACCGCAATCGCATCCCCTCCGAGGCGTCGCGCCAAAAACAGTGGGAACCCAAAGACTGACTCCGTGGACTCCCCTGACATAATGCGAGCCATATAGCCAACAGCCGAAGCGACCAAATCAAGACTGACATTCTCTTCTGGATTCAATGCATCACTACCATCACCTAAAGATGTGACTTCAAACGGCTTCGGTAGAATATGGCCAACTTCTGGCTGCTCGATGTGCTCTGATGCGGAACATCCTGTAGTACTCATGATTAACCCTCCTTGGTTCGTGAATTTTTGCTGTGAGGCTAGACACCTCACCTCAATGAGTATAACCCCCCCCCCTTCTCGTGTTGTCTCGCTCACCCAGAACACGAAGACAGGGCATCTATCGATGCCCCGAATCTTGAATTGATAGAACTCTCTACCTCTCTCGATCCGCAAAGGAACCGAACCATGCTGAAGAGCAAGCTCACCAACCTCTATGAGTGGATCTACGCTGACACCACCCCTGGCCTCAGGTTGTTCGGTGTCACGCTCGTCATGTGGTGTGCGATCTTCCTGACCGCCAACACCATCGCTTACTTCGTGGGTTGATCACTCTAATAGGAGTGCTCACCTACGCAGATAAACCCACCTAGCCTTCCTTCCCTCTCTAATCTCGCCTAATCCCCTCTAAACCCTGAAAGCCCCTGCGGGTCTTCGCTGTTACCAGCGTTGACGCCCGCAGGGGCTTTCTTTTTTCAGCTCACAAGCTATGCATGTGGCTCACAGGATCGATCTGTCACCAGAACCACCAGCTGGTGATCCAGCCACAGAAACTTCGCCACATGACAACGACCGGGCGATACCACGAGGACATACCCGTGTTCGCCAAACGATCGGGACGAGGCTTCTTGGGTTTCGGCTTCTGAGGCTGAGCAGACTGCTGCTGATCAGACTGAGCTTGCTCAGCTTGCTGGTTCTGCTCAGGCTGAGTCGGCTGTGCCGGAACAGGAGCTGGCTGGGAGGGTGCCGGGGATGGCTGTGCGGGCTGAGGCTTAGCCGGGGTGGGCTTAGCAGGTGCCGGGGTCACAGGCTTCGGCTTCTCAGGAGCAGGGGTCGGCACAGGTGCAGGCTGTTCTGGCTGAGCTGGAGTGGGTGCAGGTGCTGGAGTCTCAGGCTGAGCCGGAGTCTCTGGAGTCGGTGCCGGAGTTGGATCTGCTGGCTGGGATGGATTCTCAGGTTGGGCAGGTGACTCAGGCTGCTCTGGTTGAGGCTGAGCAGGGGTCGGTTCAGGCTGCGCGGGTTGCTCAGGCGCTGGGGTCGCAGGGTTCTCAGGTGCCGGAGTGGGCTCGGGCTGGGCCGGAGTCTCAGGCTCAGCAGGCTGGGCCTGATCCGCCTCGGTCTTCGGCTCATACACACGCACGTAGTCGACATACATAGTAGAGCCAGCACCGTCCGCGCTCTTGTAATCATCAGCGAACTTGCTTGCGTCAACAAACGTCTTATCAGACCAGTTGTCGTGCTTCGCAAGATAGCTTCCGCCCACCATCTGGTTGAGCTTGAGCACCAGGTTGTTGTCTGGATCTGCAAACGGGTTGCTCGCGCCCTTCATATCCTGCATCTTCACGCGGTGAGTCATGTTCCCATCGAAGTAGAACTCGATGGCATCAGCAGTCTTGAGCACACCGTACGTATGGAACTCGCTCTGAGAAGACGCAGTGTCGCCCTTCATCATGCCTTGATGCTGGGTGGTCTTCTTGGGGTTGCCGACCCTGGGGGTATGGATGTTGCTCATCAAGAAGCTCGGGTCGTACCCCTTGCTCTCGAACACATCGATCTCACCGTTACCGGGCCAGCCGCCCTTGGTGCCAGTGGCCCAGAAAGACGACCAGGACGAACGCGCAGTCGGAAGCTTGATGCGCGCCTCGGCGTAGAAGCCAGTACCCGGCGCGGCATACAGCACCTTGCCATCTTTTGTCTTGGTCGTGATCATGCCCGACGTGAACGGTGCATCGTAGGTAGTACTACCGTCCTTGCACGTGCGTGGGATCTGCGTGCCGTCCCACTTGGTCTTCGTGGGCGAGTACCTGGCCGTCAGGTTCAGATAGCCATCTTGAACAGAGACGTTCTCAGGGCTATCGGTGTAATTCACCTGCGAACGCTGCGCAGGATCGAAGCAGCCGTACTGATAGCCCCACTTAGTGGTATCGAGCTTGTTGCCGTCGAACTCGTCGTGCCACGTCATCTTGTAGCCACTGGCCACAGACGAGGGTAGCGACGTAGTGCTTGCCGTACTCTCTGCCCCCTCTACTCCAGTAGGCGCGGCGGTTGCAGCAGAAGTAGGCATCACTGCAACAGATGCGCCCATCGCTACAGTCAGAGCTGCCATCACGGGCAGCTTGCTCAAGCCAGATCGCTGAGATCGGGCGGATTGACGAGGGATCTTCATAGAGATCGCACCTCTCTTTCAGTCTAGTAATTGATCATGATCATTGGTGTCTACATGCCAAAACTGAGCAGACAGTCAGCGCATGTAGGCCCATGGCATTATACCGTATTATGCCGTGCAGCCGAAGGCCATCAGGCGGGTAGTTACAGCATGCATCCTGACCACAAGAGCAAGACGCAAACCCCCGGACACAGGTTTCTGTGTCCGGGGGTTTTTCATTTAACGCTGCCAGTACTGCATCGCTTAACGGATCAAACTCGGAACAACGCTACAACAATGCTGGATTATTTGTGGTCACGAAAGCGCCAGCATACGGGTATGTACTACTAGGCTTTTCCTGACCTGGAAAGCACCATACACAGGCGATTCTTTGGCCCATCATTGGCCTGTCTTCAGCCCATTATCGAACCATCATTGATCCTGGCTCTTACATGCGCCAATACAGGGCCGTTATAGGGCCAACAAAGAACCAGGTAACGACCATGAGGTACCACTGGTCATAGTGCGCCCAACAATGCGCCATTATCTGGCCATCATTGGACCAGATAAAGACCAGTCACCAGCTCTGGCGCTTATCGGGTCTTACATTGGCCCCAAACTGGTCACCATTGGTCTTTCATTGGCCATTATCTGGTCACCATTGCGCCAGCTACAGGAGTCTAAGCACAGCCAGATACGCAGCCTCGTTGCACCACAGCCCCGGTTGCAGCTCTGCATTCACACAGTCATCAACCGGGGCTAAAGAGGAAGTCATCGCTGTTATAACTATGCATCACGACGTTTATTTAGGCTGTATCGACCGATGGCAGCAACACGGGCTGCAACAGCGTCTCAACACACGCTACAACGCTGTTTCAGGGCTGTCACAGCGTTGTTTCAGCACACCCTATACGAGGCACAGAACAAATAGGTTCTCAGCCTCTACGTAACATGCTAGAAGCGCACTACACAGGCTGTTACGACACTGCTACATGCGCCGCTACATACAGCCTTGTTTCATTCTGTTGTTACCCCATCTGAGACACGTTGAAACGCCAATAGTCTCAGATGGGAAATAGGCAGGCATACAACAATGACGCAACAACATGGTTTTCACACATGCAACAGGGCTCTTTCAAAAAGAACTGTTACAGCCCTGTTGCATGTGGCAGTAATACACCACCGGATAACTCAATATAAGCGCTATATAACACCGGCTGCTTCACATGCAATGAAGCATGTGTATCAGCCGGTGTTACGCGTTATCCGGTGGACTGTTAATGGAGGCTTCGCCGACATGTTTCTGCGCTCTTCAAACAGGTATAAAACAAGCGTTCTCAGACACCAGATGCAACTCCATCTGGTGTACTCCCCAGCAGCTGTTATCTCAGCTGCTGCCTCAATGTCTCAGTGCGCAGAAACAAACGTCCCTGAACCAGTCTGTCTTGTTCCAAAACAGCCTGTCTCAGGGCCTTACAGTGATGCAACGGAGCCCAGTTGCACTGTGCTCCTTGACGGCGCTGACGGGCCGTTTCACGACCCGACAAGACGGGGGTCACAACAGTGTGCCAAACCTGCGCTCGCTCGGTTCGTCACCCTGTTGGCAGCGGCTTGTGCCGCATGGTGAGACCACGGTGCCAAGCAAGCTCGGACCATGGTCTCACCTAAACCCCGTCTTAACAGGGAAAACAGGCACCCGTGGTACCACGTCTCGGAGGCGGTACCGCCTCAACGACCCGTGGTCCCACCGGGGGTGGTACCGCCTGTTTTCCCCTTCGTTGCGCCACTTTGCCCACCTTACGCTCCCTAATGGTCGCTGGCGGTGGATCGGGTAAAAAAGGGCATAAGAGGGGCTGGCTCAGTCGTACGCTACGCGTACTCCTTCGGTCGGCATAGCCGACAGCCCTTCGGTCGTGGTCTCGCTCCGCTTCGACCCCTCCCTCACCCCTGCGTCGCGATGCTCCTTGGGGCTCTTACTGCGCCTGTTTCGCTATCGCTTCACAGGCTTGCCCTCCACAGCCCCACTGGGGCTGTCTCGGGTGCCCTCTGCGCGTCTGTTCCAGACGCTTGAAACACGGCACAGACGCATTGTTGATGCATCTGTGCCATCGGGTCTTCGCGATGAGTCCCGTGTCCCAAGGCGATGGGAAAGAAATCATCGACCCTGATCTACGATTCACAAGTCGATGACTACAAACCACCTTGGTCGTATATGTCGCTGAGGGAGACACAAAATAAAGCCACACCTGCCTCATCAACATATACGATTCACGGTCTCATCACTCAGACCCTAAGAAACACCTGTTGCTCGTCACCCAACTCTTACGTTTTTGATGCTTCGCGCAAAAACGTAAGAGTTACACACAATAGAGAGCAACAGGATTCGGTAACCGTACACCCACAGGCTGTACCGAGTGTCACTACGATCACCACAGGTTCCATCACAAGAAATACAGTGACTGGAAATAAAGGGGTGGATGCACCCCATACCAACACTGCTCATGAGGTTATTAACATCTAGTGTGCAAACAAATATGCACACACTATGCGACCCGTACATAACAAACAGAATGCACAGTGGATCGCAACAACCTCATACGAGCAACAGCAAGCAGTAATAAACAAAGATCCCATCCGACATGGCGCAAACGCATCTCACTGAGACTCTCACAAGTCTCAGCACGCAGCGCATAATCAGTCGGATCAGCAGAAAACAGCAGAGATCACTGGATCGCATGTGGAACAACCCACCCCTGCCTCGGGCTGTCTGTTCCACATGCTCCGATACATCGAGTGCCACCGCAGGTGGCACCGGGCTTTTCATCGAAAGATGGAAATCATTTCAACAATGATTCCTGCAATGATTTCGTCCCAACAGATCAGCTCGCCGCTGGCGAGCCGAGCAGTTGAGAAGAGTCTTATCGTGGCCAATACATGGCCAGATAAGAGCCATGAAAAACGACAGACAGGAGCCATCTATATGACCAGCACCGACAACGCGATTACCATCGCTGTTGCGACCGAGCCCACCACCAAGGTGTTCCAGCTCGGGGAAACTGTGGCAGAGACTATCGCGCAGATGAATCTTGCGCTTCTCCCACACGTCGCCAATGACACCAAGCAGTCAATCAATGACGCAGAAGACATCAGCATCCTCACCGACATCCCCCGTGTCGAGGTCAATGTCGTCACGAACAATGCCTACCTGAATGGTTGGCTCAAGAAAAACGGGTACAGCACCCGCCTCGTTGACGATGAGGGTATTCTCAATGTCCTTAAAAACGAGGACATTATGACAACGATCGTTGTCCCAGCTGCCGAAAACCTGGCAATCAACGCAGAAGAAGGCAACATCTCTCTACCTCCCGACGAGAACAACATCCTCGTTCGCGTGCAAGACGAGATCCTGCGCCGCGATAATAACGGTAAGCGTATTCACGATACGTTTATCACGTTGATGCTCCCACCGGAGTATCGAATGACGCCGTCCAACATCGACCCCGACACATACATCCGTGTCGTGGCGATGCCCACCTACGTCCACCTCGCAGACCAAGATCCCGAGGCCAACACGGACGCCTAATCAATATCCCTTGATGATGGTGACCATGTGGCCAAGGTAATCGCCCCACACCCGAACCACATATCAATCACCATCATCAAGGAGAAAACATCACCATGACTACCACTAAGAACAACCTCGACCCACGCACGTGGTCGAAGCGCAACAAGATCATCGCCGCGATCGCTGCGTCTGTTGCCGTAATCCTCGCTATCGCAGGCATCGGTATCGCAGTCTTCGGCTCGCAGTCCCACAACGCGAAGGACTGCACATCCTACCAGCAGATCCTCACCGACAAGACCGCTCAGCTGGATCAGGCGATCCAGGACGCTAACGATGCACTAAAGACGGTCGACGCGTCCCTGAAGCCCGGCGAGGGTGCTCGCCTCGCGCACACCGACGGCTTCCCTCTGTCCTCCGAGGGACAGACTGCCATCAACGACCTGAGCAAGGCCATCAGCGCTGCCAAGAGCGCCAAGGAGGCTGAGGACGCCAAGGCGAACGCTGCTACTACTGACAACAAAAAGAGCAAGTGCTCGGGCAAGCCCGACACCACCTCTGTTGATGCTGCCATCAAGGCCATCAAGGATCAGACCCAGTCGTTCATCGATGTGCGCGATGCGTACCGTCTGACCAAGGCCACCGACGAGGCCAACGAGCTGATGGACACTGCAAAGTCCAACCTCGCAAGCGCTCAGCAGAGCGCAGCCGAGCAGATCGCCGCTGTTGAGGCCGACCCCAACATGGAGTCTGATGCGTCCGTGAAGGCTGCATACGATGCTCTCAAGGCCGTGGAGACCGAGTCTCACACCCTGTCCACCACGGTCACGGTCACCACCTACGATGAGGCTGTGGCCTCCATCGAGAAGGCGAAGACCGTTGAGCAGAAGGCTGCTGAGGTGACGGCTTCCGTGGCACCGCTACAGGAAGCTATCACCACCTACCAGGATGCGAAGGCTGGCAGCGCCTTGAACGCTTCCACCGCGCCTGAGCAGGGTGCGTCGACGGACAACAGCAACGCCCCCGCTCCTTCATACAGTTACAACGGCAATGGAGGCAGCAGCAACAGCGGCTCGAACGGTTCAAGCTACTCCGGTGGATCCTCCTACACGCCTCCGGCTCCTGCCCCTGCGCCCGCTCCGGCACCTCCGGCCAACAACTCTGGCTCGGGTGATGGTCGCATCGACTTCGGCCCCGGACAGGCAGATCGACCTGGCTGCGTCATCATCGAAGGCCGTAGCGTCTGCTGATCAACCGATCGCACAAAGCCCCGTAGCGTGGTTCGTAACCCGCTACGGGGCTTCGTCATCACAACGTCCCAACATAGAAACCAAACGCAGAAAAGAGATCAACCCATGCTCCCATGGACCCCACCGCTATGGCTAACAGTGGCATATGTCGCAGCAACAGTAATCATCAATATCACGATACATCGTTGTAGAAAAACACTCGTTAAACGGCAAGAAGAAAAACACGAAGACGAACCTCGTACCAGAGATGTCGCGTATTGGATCTATACTGTTATCTCCCCAATGCGGACCTTAATAAACGCAATCGCGCTAACACTATTAGCTTGGCTCAGCGCTGTAGGCATGGCCTGGTTGCACGCCAACCACATCTATACATTCATGATCGTTACGTACGTGATCATTGGAGTCGGATCATCATTCGCAACACACAGGTTCCTCATTGGAGCACTAGAGTATCGATTCTTCACTAAAAAAGATCCACTCATTGACCCATACGATCAGACCATCACCCTATACGTCAAAAGATGGGTGATATTCAACGTCATCACAGATATTGTCCTATGGATACTCATTATCCCTGAGCCAATACGACAATTCTTCTCATGAAAGGATTAAAGGTATGACAACACCCCCTCTCGACATCGATGAATCCATGTTCGAGATCAGTGGCCTAGAACTGTTCAACCGTGTCCGAGAACGGATGGGATGGACCGATCAATACCTCACGGACATCAACGACGCTCAACATCCGTTGCTCAAGGACATCGATCAGATGGTCATGGCTCTGGAGATCCTGCGCTCGACCAACAAAGAGATCACCATCGTGCCGGACTTCGACACCGACGGTATCTGCGCTGGCATGATCCTTTATGCCGGTCTCAACGAGATCGGCCTCACCACCAACCTTCATGTTCCCGACTATCACCTCGGACATGAGATCCAGCCATCGGTTATCAGCACAGTCAAGCAGCAGTTCCCGGGCACGGAAGCTGTTATCACCTGTGATGCCGGAACCAACAGCCGTGATGCTCTCGCCTACGCAGACAACATCGGTCTCATCACGCTTGTGACCGATCACCACGTGGAAGAGATCAAGTCTCTCGCGCATATCCTCGTCAACCCCAACAGGATCGACGAGACATATCCCAACCGAGAAATCTGTGGAGCACACGTGGCGTACCAGGTGGTGGAACGATACGCATCGTTCTACCACCCAGACAAGCTGTCTGCCATCACGTGGCTCAAAGTCTTTGCAGGCATCGGAACAGTAGCTGACGTGATGAGTCTTGTGTACGAAAACCGAGACCTCGTGCGCGAGGCGCTCATGTTCACCAGGCTGCTCATTGCCACACCCGAGCCTGGACCCACGTACAAGAAGGTGAAGTCTAAGTACGAAGAGCCTGACGAACTCGATGACATTGAGATCGACATCGACCGGACCCCCACGTTGTTGGCCATGCTACGCGCACAGAACCACCACCCGGTGTACATGCGCGCATTCGAAGGCATGAACCTGCTCCTACAGGAGCTAGGCACAACCCATGAACGCGTCGACGAGCAGCTCTACGGATTCTCGATCGCTCCGGCATTCAACGCCACAAGACGTGTTGACGGAGACTACAGGACCGGCTTCGCAGTCTTCACGGCAGACACTCTCGATGAGCAACAAGAGGCAGCGCAACGTCTCGTTGAGTACAACGTACAGAGAAAGAACCAGGTCCGTGAAATCCTCGATTCCATCATGGATACGGATCAGCCATGGGCACCGTACGTGTTCCCCACGGATGCGCTACCAGGTATGCTGGGCCTCATTGCTCAGAACCTCATGCTCATGCACGGACACCCCGTTGCAGTCGTTCGCATCCACCCGGACGGATCATGCTCGGGTTCCATGCGGTCCCCCACATGGTTCCCCGTCATCGAGCAACTCTCATCGTTGCAAGATCCCACAATCAGTGCACAGGGTCACGAGTTTGCCTGTGGCGTGCGCGCACGCTCGCCGCAACAGCTTTATGGCGCACTAGCAACCCTTGTGCCGCAACAACGCGATGCTGTCATCGCACAAACCGGTGTGCTCATCCACTCCGATCCAGCAGCGCTCGTGTTGGGAACAGCTCCTGATGCGGACGCACCACTCGATGAGATTCGAGCGATCACGCAATACATGGACAAGGTGAAAGAGCTCGCCCCATTCGGGCACGGGTTCCCAGCCCCACCTGTCGACGTGGTCATCAACCTGTCCGTGTGCTCGATTCACACGATGGGTGACCACAAGCAGCACCTGAAGATCATCACGCCTGAAGGTGTTGCGCTGCTGTGGTGGAACCGATCGGATCTCGCGCCCCATCTCACTGAACGGAAAAACAGCGTCGACGGGGCAGACATGATGTGCCGTCTCAGGGTGGCGTTGGGCCTCAACACCTTCGCAGGCCGCACCACCCTGCAAGGGATCGTTGACCATGAGGTGGAGCAACCAACACACAAAGACCAAGAACAAGAAAGGACGCCATGATCACACTAAAGAAGGCCATCTACGAAATGTGGGATGGTACACGAGAAAGCCGAGAGAGCCGAACAGGTCTCGTGGTCATGGCTTTTATGTCCATCTTCGCATACGCGGGAGTCATGGCACTCGCCTACACGATCGTTGGAAGACCGGTATTCGCCGTCGCCTATACCAACGCATTCGCAGCAACGTGCGTCATCTTCTGGAGACGACGTAACAGCGCAGCTCCGATGATCAAGAAGCAACGCATTTCAACCGTGGAATGCGTCATGGTGCCTGTTATCACCATCGTGATGACTCTCGGCTCAACCGTTCTTGCCCTGTGGGTCAAGCAATCGTTGAACTACCCATCACCCATGCAGAAACTCAGTGAAACGACACCGGCTATCGCCATTGTCATCATGAGTCTCATCATCGCCCCGATCGGTGAAGAGGCCCTCATGCGAGGATTCATCTACCCGGTACTCAGGCGAAAGCTATCGGTGACATCGACAATCGTGATCACGGCACTACTGTTCGCTATGCTGCACGGAAATCTCATACAGGTCATCCTCACAATCCCACTAGGTATTGCCCTCGGGTATCTGTACGAGAGAACGCACAATCTCCTTGCGTGCATCAGCATGCACATGCTGTTCAACGCCACAGCATTGTTGCTACCAAGTGTCCATGTCGGAAGACTGGATGCTGTAGCAGCCGCATCGCTCATTGTCATCACACTGGGTCTATGGATGTACATCCCACGCATCCGAGCAAAACACACAGTAGACACGCTGATGAATGAACTGTGAACTGTGATGTAGACACATGGGAGGTGTGACGGTGGGTGGAGTACCCCCGTCACACCTCCCGGTTCGTACACGGTACGAACCGGGGATTGGAATGAAGAAACAAGTTTCATCATTCATTTCAATCTTTTAATATATCTTCAACCAGAAAGGAGGATTGTCATGATCATTCAACGTGGACTCATCTACGACAACAAGCAGAACATCGTCATCCCGAATCTGCCCAAGGATCTCGGTATGTCATGGAATCCTCCGAAGCCTGGAGAAGGTATCGAGGGTTTCGACGGCACGCCTGGTGCAATCCTGCGCCACGTGGTCTACAACCGTCTCCCCAGCGAGACGAAGCAGGATCTCCTGGACAACTGGCAGTACCGCGAAACAAAGCGCCGCATCCGCGATCGACGCGGTGTGCTCATCCGCGAGCGCATCGTCTTCCTGAAGAGGGCTCGCGTGTACGCTGCGGAGTTCATTTATGCGCTTCCAGACACGAACTCTGTTGAGTTCAAGCTCTGGGTAGAGCGTCAGAACCACGGTGGCCTCACCCGAGCTGAGTTCCTTGCTCAGCAGAAGGCTCATCGTGAGCAGCTCGCTGACAGGCACTCCCTACGGTGGAACCCCGCCAAGCACCGCGCCAAGAAGCAGGCAAAGTACCGTGCGCGTGCTCAGGCAGCGTGACCACAACGTAGACTCACAATCTCGGGATCGTAAAAAGCGATCCTTTCGCGAAAAGAACAGGGGCCATCCTCACCGGATGGCCCCTGTTTTATTGTGATGCGACTTCTCCCCAAAAACACGAACGGGAGCCGTCCCACCAGCTCCCGTTCGTCTCACGTTGTGCGGTCCCACATCGTCCCAGATCTTAGAGGTGCGTTCCACGAACCCGAATCAACCTGTCGACGACAGTATACACGCATCTAAGTAACATACGCAACGCCAATAATCGCAATGACAACTAGGCCGATTGTGATCTCCGACATATATTGGTAAATAATCGCACGCAACACCGAAACAGCACTGTGGCCGCGATCACTAGAGACTCGACAAAGCAAGGCTTGTAGCAGATGTTACGACAAAAACCGCTACATGCTACGACCCTGCTTTCCTTGGAATACCAAGGAAAACAACATGTGTAGCAAAAGCTGCTACAGAACCAAAAATAGCCGCTACGGCACTTTCGCGCATCATTGCAACGAAAAGTACCGCTCGTAGCAGATGTAGCAGCTTTTTCGACCCAAGTCTTCAGGTGCGCATGCGCGTATGTGCGCGTGATACACGCATCCTGAAACATAGTCAAGTAATAATCTCACGATACGGAATACATCGATTCTCAGGGTTGACAGATACAGCTTCTCCAGGTATCACACGCGCGTGTGCGCACATGCGTGCATAGCAAGGAAAATACCTGCTACATCTGCTACAAACCAGGTTTTCCCTTGAAATACCAACGGTTATATATGTAGCAGATATTTATTAAAAGTAATTCCCAATAAGAACTTTCTCGTGTAATACCGCCGAAAAACCCTGTAGCAGATATTTTTCTATATCTGCTACATCCAGAAGAAAAACTGCTACAGGCCCCTCTCACGGCATCCACCAACCTACCCTCATGAGCAATGCGCTCCGCTGAAGAGGCTCCACATCCCCGAGAAGGCCCCCAGGCGCGTCTCTACGGCCCTGGGAGACAAAAACCGGCACTCAGATGCATTGAGGTTATTTCAGAGCCCCACAGACGCATATAGGGCACATGAGACCCCACACTCCTGTAGTCTCTCTGGATAACGCGCTACCGCGCGTCGAGAGACAACGGAAGATGACGACCGGTAACATGGTCGTTGAACACCGTGCGCAGCTTGCGCGGTAACCCCATATGATGTACGATTCCTCTGGCGTACGAGTACTTCCCTGTATCCCACATGCGCGGCAGTCCCACCGCTCGTGCTCCTTAGAATTGAAAGAAGGTCCCACATGCTGCACTCCACTAACGCCGCATCCAACATGACGAGGATGTGGCTTCAATGACGACAAACACCGCCTCTACTACCTCTGCCCCTGCTCAGAAGCAGGCAAAGCCTAGTCAGGCTATGTTGCCGCCGCGCAACCAACTGATCTCTGATGAGGTCGAGCTGTTTTTTGCCACACAGAACCAAGAAGTCCTTGATGCGAAAGGCGTTGAGTTCCAGCTACTCAACCGCATCAACAACCGGTTGATCGCAGAAAACGCGAACTATGAGCTCAAGGGCACACGAGCCTTTCAGACACTGAGCGCACTCTCACCGGCAGTGATCGCCGATTGCATGCTCCATCGCAACCGGGTCGTAAATATCATGCTCTCGGATAAGAACACAGATCCCAATTACGACGTGCTCGCCGTATACATGAACCACGGTCCAGATACCGGCATTTACGTCACTGATGAAGTCTCTATCCGAGTACTTGCCCGTGAATACAACTACTCAATTTCACCTAAAGAACTTGACCACGTGATCGACATGCTCAGGGATAATGCTCCTCGCGTCATGGTGAACACCAACCGCGATCTCGTGGCAGTTAACAACGGCATCTTTGACTATAAATCAAAGCAACTGTTGCCGTTCACACCTGAGATCGTCTTTACCGCGAAATCTGCGATCGACTACAAGGACAACCCAGTCAACCCCGTCATTCATAACGATGCAGACGGTACCGACTGGGACATCGAATCGTGGATGGATGATCTCAACGACGATCCCGAGATCGTGAACCTCCTGTGGGAGATCATGTCGGCCATCATCAGGCCAAACGTCGCTTGGGACAAGACTGCATGGCTTCTCTCCGAAGTTGGCAACAACGGTAAAGGCACGCTTCTCACGCTCATGCGTAACCTGTGCGGTGAGCGTGCGTGGACTTCTATCTCCGTTGCCGATTTCGGCAAGGATTTCCACCTTGAGCCTCTCATCAGGACCAACGCGGTCCTCGTCGATGAGAACGATGTCGGTGAATATGTCGATAAGGCGGCAAATCTCAAGGCTGTCATCACCAATGATGTCATCTTGATCAACCGCAAGAACAAGACCCCTATCGCATACCAATTCAGGGGTTTCATGGTGCAGTGCGTGAACGACACGCCTCGGTTCCGAGACAAGTCTGGATCGCTCTACCGTCGGCAGCTCATCATCCCGTTCAACAAGTCATTCACAGGTGCTGAGCGCAAGTACATCAAGCAAGATTACATGCACCGCACCGAGGTGTTGGAATATGTCCTCCACCGTGTACTGAGCGGCAACTTCTACGAGCTGTCTGAGCCTGCTGCCGTCAAAATGGCGCTCCATCGGTACAAGATCGAAAACGACCCCATCAGAGCGTTTGTCGAAGAGTTCCTCGATCGCATGGTCTGGGATCTGCTCCCATGGCGATTCCTCTACGCGCTCTACCGAGCGTGGTTGGTCAAAGATCAGCCATCGAACCCGCCTTTGGGCTACAACAAGTTCGTCCAGCATCTGACACTTGTGCTTCAAGACACGCCCGATGAGGGTAAGAACTGGATCGTCACACCAACGGCCACACGCACCAAGAACCGCATTGTTGGTGATGAACCACTGGCTGTCGAGTACGATCTCCACGATTGGATCGACATCCAACCAGCCGGAGGCTCTATGCGCAAGATCGGTATCCCTCACAACATACCGATCTCCACACGAGGACTCCTACGCGCCACTGTTGCCTCCACTACTGGATCAACAGATGACGATCAAGACGACCAAGGCAGCACTCATGCTGTGAACTAACCATTCAGACACACGACCCCTGCTCCCCCCACATACAAACTGGGACGAGTCAGGGGTCGTGATCCATTTATTCAACCGTGAACACCGCAATTTCCCCAGGTGTTCAGAAAGGATCCCCAATGATTCTGGAACACACCACCCACGCTGGATACATTCGTCAAGACGATGTGTATACAGATCCCAACGGCGTCAACTACACCGTCTACCAGGACACTGACGCCGACGATCCCAGGTCGTGGCTCACACACGAAGAAGCGGCTCTGATTGTCATCAACGACGATCGCAACACGCGAACCGACGACATCAATGACTACAATGACAACCCGGTCATCAACGATCTTCTTCAAGTCATGGAGAAACATGACATCGATGATCCAAGCGGCATCTCGTCCGAGTGGTTGGAGGGATGGATCCATAACACCAAACCCGATCATCCCTCATATGACATCGAGATGATGACAGTTCACACCAGCCAATCCAGCTGGTTCACTGTCATCGCAGCAGTCAAGGAGGGTTACGGTTCAGCTCGTAGCCACATCGACACCTTTGCCGCATGGGCGCGTGGTGACGTGTGGGTCGTATCGCCCGATCACCCCGATTACGACACACTGTGCGGCATCTACGCCGATGATCCCGAAAGTGCCGCCAAGCACTACATCGAGAACTACATCCCGTATGAGCCACCTCAGCTAGAGACGCTCTTCTGAACGACATATCACAACGAAAGGGGGGGGTAGCTCATATGAAGCGAACCACCTATAAAAAGGCTCGCTTTGTCTTTTGGGACATCGAGTCACTGACAAATGTATTCACCGTCGCTTTCTTCGACCGAGAAACCCGTGCTCTCGACGTGTTCTATCTTGTCGACGTGGGCACTCCCGTCGGTGATGCACTGCGTCAACACGACCTGGACCACCACACGGTGCTCATGGCTATCCTCAAGCGCAATCCGGCATGGGCTCGCCTGTGGAAGCCAGACGAAAACCCCATCCTACGGTTGCATAACCTAAGTACGTGGCAAGCCAACCACACTCTGGCTCACATCATTGGGCTCAGCGATGCAGCTTCTGTGAACGACCCACGTTCCCAGAGCACGTACCTGCGAGAGTATCGACCTGTGTGTGACACAGATCCGAACTACGATCCTGAGACTCATCCGTTCGTGTGTGGCTACAACTCCGCCAACTACGATACGACCCTCATGGCCATCTATCTCGCAAGCGTCATGGAAAGCATTCAAGAGCCTGTCCGCCAGGCCCGTGAGCGTGCCATGCTCGCCTCGACAGACGATGAGAAACGTCGTATCTACGAAGAGATGATGGACACATGCAAGCTTGCGTTCCAGCGCACCACACCTGTCACTGCCGCTGAGATCCGTCGACACAACGACGCGCTCTTCACGGATGAGTACATCCGTCAGATGCCGTCGTACCTCACCTCTTCTGCTGTTGCTAACGGTAAGGGCTGGGACGGAACGGCAAACAAGGTCAGGCGATCTATGCTTCATTCCGGTAGGCACCTAGACATCGCACGCTTCAATGAGAAGCAGCAACGTGTAGGTCTCAAGCGCCTGCTTGGCATGTTGGGTTATCAGATCCTCGAATCCGATCGACTGAAGCATGACTCGATCATCGAGACGATCGATGACCTCGTTGAGCTCATCGCTTACAACGTGAGCGATGTCGTCAACCTGGCATACCTCGCTGATCACCCGACGTACTCAGGTGGTTTCGACCTCAAGCATGCGCTCATGGTCGACTATCCCGAGACTGTCTATCAGGCTGTCGATGGTTCCAAGTCAAAGCCAGACTGTCGGCCAAACCGCGTTCGGCGCGATCGCCTCACCCCTGACTCCACCTCAGCCAAGTTCGTTGCGCGCGTTCTCGCACCCTACGAGAGGCTGAAAGACATCAAAACGGTGTCGTTCATGTATCCATCCAAGCAGCGTGCTCAGGAGCTGGGCATTGAGCAGTTCGACGTTCTCGAACTGGCCAAGAGCTTCTTCTACGAGAACATCGAAGACGACCGCGCTCGCGCTGCTTTCGATGAGGTGTATGAATACTACGCGAGTATCCGAGGCAAGAACTTCAACGGGTCTAAGGCATACGCAGAAGACTACAGTCTGGATCCAGACTGTAACAATGTCGACGGCGATGGGGTCATCGGGGCCTACCGGCTTAATGAGATCCCCAAGCGCGCCACCAACGTCCCCTACTTCCGAGCGGACGGCACGCCAACATCATGTTTCGCCACGTTCTCAACCGGTGGCATCCATGGTGCCGAAGCAAACATGGTCCTCTTCCAGGACCACAACGCTGAGGCAAATGCTCTCCGAGATCTCATTGACGCAGTCATTGACACTCTCCAGGTTCGGAATCTACCCGAACCAGAGCAAGCCATGGCCATCCGCAAGAGCATTCGTGTCACTCTGCCAGATAGTCAGGGAGGGCAGGTCATCCCCTGGCAGCAGGTCTTGATGAGCAAGTCGTCGCCCAAGCCGGAGCGAGGTGCATTCTTCAAACCGGTACGCAACAAGGAACTCTTCATCAAGCGTAGCGACGGGTCGACCAAGCTTGATCCCAAGTACGCCATGACATCGGTTGCAAAGGCTGTTCACGAGGACTTCTCGTCGTACTACCCCTTGCTGCTCACCAACCTCTCCGCGTTCTACAACGAGGCGTTGGGTGAGGACCGCTACGGCAAGCTCTACCTCGACAAAGAACGGTTCGGTCAGCTGATGAAGGATCCCTCCATCACCGCTGATGAGCGAGACATGTTCAGCTCCAAGCGAAGCGGTGTCAAGCTGCTGCTCAACAGCGCTTCCGGCGCAGGAGACACTGAGTTCGAAGGCTCCCCCATCCGCATGAACAATATGATCATCTCCATGAGACTGATCGGCCAGTTGTTCTCCTGGATGATCGGACAGGCTCAGACTCTTGAAGGTGCTCGCATCATCTCCACGAACACCGACGGTCTGTACTCAGCAGACATCGACCTGGAGACAAACAACAGGGTGCTCGATGAGCAATCTGAGCGTATCCATGTCTTGATCGAACCCGAAGAGCTCCTTCTAGTGTCCAAGGACTCGAACAACCGTATCGAGCTGGCTGTACCACCTGCGTATGAGGACGGTACCGCGAAGCCTCAGGATGCAAAGATTCTCAGCGCGTCCGGCTCATCTCTGGCATGTTGGCGCAAGCCATCGCCCACGAACTCGTTGGCTCACCCAGCCGCGCTCGATCGAGCAATGGCTGTGTACCTACGAGCAATCGCGGTGACGAACCCTGAGCTCATCAACAAGCCAGTTGACCCAGATACTGCGCGAGACATCATGACGGCGATCGCGCATCAGGAAGACAGCGTGGAAGCGTTGCTACTCTTCCAGAACGTCATCGCAGCCTCTCCTGGTATGCTCACGTTCCACTACGCGGCAGATCCCATCCCTGTGGATCAGGAGGATTCTCCTGAGCTGGCAGCTCGCAACCCGCGAGCGCTCCAGCACTACAACCGGGTGTTCGTCGTCAAGCCGGGCACCGAGGGCGCAGTCTCTTTGCGTGCAGCCGGTGCATGGAAAGTCAACGCCACAGTGGCCCAGTCGCGCAAGAAGCGCGGCGACGCTCCCGTGGTGCGCACTGACGCAACCGCCAATGCAATCATGATCGCTAACGGCTATGCGCCAGATGCAATGACTGCGCATCAGTACAGCATCCAGCAGGCTCCGGTTGATCAGGATATTTCTATCCGCAAGATCACCGGTATCGAGCCTACCTGGCACATGATGGTTCTCAACGAGGATCTCATGTGTCTGAGCGAGGATCAGCGCCGCGCTCTCATCGAACAACTGGATCTGGATACCTATGCCCAGATGTTCTGTGATTCGTACGAATCGAACTGGATGAATACGATCCCAGAGCAAGAGCCGGAACAAGAATAAAACAACAGGAAGGAGTACACATGCCCAAGCAGGTACGTGTCCGAGGCCATACCCTCATCGCTGAGGGGAAGCCGTTCACCAAGTGGGGTGATCGAATCTTCCCCGAAGTGGGACCGGATGACCAGACCAACGTCAAGGGTCGTGCCAAGTGTTCATGCGGGATCATGTCCGACCCCCTCACGTCAGACAGAGCCCGTATCCGTTGGCACGCTGCCCATAAGCAGGAGGTCATCGCTAATGGGTCGCCCTGAACACTATGTTGAAGGCTACCTTGTCGACGAGTGTCGACGCCGGGGGTGGTGGACTGCGAAGTTCACCTCCCCCGGTATGCGGGGCGTTCCTGACCAGATCATTGTCACCCCAGCTACCACCTGTTTCGTCGAAACAAAGAGTGACAACGGCTCTCTCAGACGCCAACAGATCCGAGTCATCACACATATGCGCCGTAGTGGCGCACGTGTATATACAGCTCATACGCGACAAGAAGTCGACAACATTATCCACGAACTACAGCTGCTCAATGACCAAACAACGTAAGGAGATACAACCTATGACCGACAACATTACTATCGATCGAGAGTTGCTTGATGCGACGATGGACCACGATGTCATCGTGTTTACCAAGTCCAGGTGCGTCCAGTGCGATCAGACCAAGCGACTGCTGCGTAAGAACAGCATCGCGTTCCATGAGATGAACCTTGAGAACGAAGAGATCCGTCTGACCGATCAACGCTACAAGACCGCGTATGAGTTCGTCACTCAGACGCTCGGTGCGCAGGCTGCTCCGGTCGTCCTCGTCAAGAACCATCGACTAATGAACGAGATCGACACGTCTATCTACATGGACGCATCATTCTGGGCAGGATTCCGACCAGACTTCATCAAGGCGATCACTCCCGATAACCAGGACTGATAAACAACAGAGAGAACACAGAGAGAAGGTGGATGCCATGGTCTACTACGAACCGCGCGTCACGCAAACCGATAAAGATCATATAACGCACAGGCTATCCAAGTACGTCATGGACATCCGCCATGATCAAGAAGCATACAAGCACCTGCATTGCTATTGGCCCGATGACCCCATCGGACCTAACAACTGCTCGTTCGATGTCATCACTGCGCCGGGATCCATCACCATCTACGGTGATTGGATGAGCGCATTCACACTTCGTCGCTACGGCGACCAGGATATGTTGCTCGACTTCTGCAATGATAAAGGTATTGCCATCGGTTATTGGGCTGAAAAGCTTGATATGAACGAGCACACAAAGAACGCAGCCATTATGGCTATCGATACCAATGCTTTCTTCGAGGACGTTAGGAATCTCATCAAAGAATGGTACGTCGACAATGAATATCCGCACAATGATGAGCGTATCAATCTCACGATGAACGCCATTCGTGAAGATGTTTCATTTGAAGACTCTCGCCATCCTTTTGAACAATTGCTCGACATCCCCTTCTATCCCGATCCTCATAGCTACCCAGAAGACATGTGTGACATCATCGATCCTGAAAATACCCCAGGAGAGCATTACACCCTCGAATGGGTTAGAACATGCATGGCTCTGCAATGGGCTTCTCGTACATACGAAGAATTGACTACGGAGGAAAAGAAACAATGCCTAATGTAACATACCTCACCGACACCAAAAGTGATCCAAAACGCCATATCATTCTTGGTGATGACACCCTATTCCCAGACTCTGCACTAAGTGAATGGTTCGCATCAGTCCGTCCTGGTGAAAAATTTATCTATTTACGCATCGCATTGATCAACGCGGCTATGCGTATGAACCGCGAAGATCGTGAACTACTTACCGACAATGATTTCATTATCACAACAATCCCTGTAATCTACAAAAAAGGAGATAGCATTTTCGCTTCTTATGACGGTTTCGAAGAACTCACACTCTACCTACCGCTTTATCATAAGGGCAAACAATGCGGCATCGACCCAGAATGCGCTGATACATACGCTGCACTATCCGTCTTTAAACATCTGGGTGAAGACGTCAAGAAATTCATCTCAAAAAATTCACCAAATTATCGATAACTGCACATGAAAGGAGGGCCTCATATGGGATTCCCGGTCCTGATGGACCAGCAAGCCGCTGCTTCGCAGTTCATCCAGACGAGACCCTACGCAGGAGTTTTCTTGGATATGTCGGGTGGCAAATCACTGGCAACGCTCCATGCGCTCTCCAAGATCCAACCGGCAG